>Ga0182030_10008006_pt1 | contig 21962 bp, 31 predicted proteins | sample 812S3MmetaG_FD_121299 | JGI IMG/M metagenome (GOLD analysis project Ga0182030, IMG submission 121299) | Permafrost microbial communities from Stordalen Mire, Sweden - 812S3M metaG (Illumina Assembly) | ecosystem: Environmental > Terrestrial > Soil > Wetlands > Permafrost | place: Sweden... | reverse complement strand
TGGCCTAGAACAGTGGGAGTTAGAGTGGGCGTGGCAGTTGGGATGAACGTTTGGCCTAGAACAGTGGGAGTTAGAGTGGGCGTGGCAGTTGGGATGAACGTCTGGCCTAGAACAGTGGGAGTTAGAGTGGGCGTGGCAGTTGGGATGAACGTCTGGTCTGGAAGGGTTGGACTCTGCGTCGGTGTCGAGGTCGGGCTGAATGTCTGGCCTGGAAGGGTTGGTGTCAGAGTTGGAGTAGATGTGGGCCTAAATGTCTGGCCGAGAATAGTTGGCATTCGACTCGGCGTTGGTGTTGGGCTAAATGTCTGCCCTGGCACGGTTGGGGTCCGCGTGAGACTTTGGGTCGTTGCTGAAGCGGACGCGCAACATTGTTGGGCACAAATTCCGTAACAGCCCTTATTAGGGTCGACTGTGCATGTGAGCCGGCATTGTCGCAAACAACCAGGATAATCGCAGTTTGTCACCAGATGAGTGTTCGTGAAATCATGGTCATCAGCATCGTCTCTATCGTGTTGGTGATGCCGCCAATTATCGTGAGATGCGTGACGGTCCTGGACCTCTGGAGCTGAAATGGGCAGGGTAAATTTCGCAATCACGCGAGGCTGACGAAGCACGATGACGCCAACGACGCTGAGGACAAGGAGATAAATCCATTCCCGCCTAGGAGCACAAATTGCCATTTTCAACCTGTTCCACTTGCACATGGTCTCGAGGTTTTTCGGAGAAACACTTACAGATCATTTCTGTGTATCGCCAACCATTAGGAGTTAAGATAGAACAGTCTGAAATGAGCGCTGTCTTGCACGAAATCTGTTGTTTGCGCAATGGCGACGTTTACTTGTACGTGGATTCCGATAGCCATGCCTTTCCTTCTTTGGACTCGACGCCGGACGACCAGTTTCTGCTGTCGTCGTTTGACAGAAGTCTCCTGACCGCAAATGGTGACGAACAACCTATTTTCGTCGAAGGGAAAGCGCTTCACTTTTGGCAACATAGCCCTGGTTCTCCAAAGGGCTGCGTGACCAACCATAACAAGATGCTGTTTTTGGCGGTTGAGAACGATCAATTTGTCTGGAGGGGAGAAGAACCAGAAACGGATTGGGAATGTTTGCACGAGCAAGAACCAACGTCGCAAAGAACCGCTCCTCCCAGAAGGCTCAAGAAACGATCCAAAGCAGTCCGCGTCAACAAGAAAACTACCAGGCGTGTCGCTCGCAAGCGTGTAGCCAAAGGCGCTGATCAGGCACTTGAGAGTGCCGCGGATCAAGTGGTCAATCGATTGATTTCAAAGTCTACAGCACTGGCTGAACACTGCGGACGCAAGACTCTCAAAGCAAAAGATGTACAGTTAGCACTAACCATAGGCGGTCGTAGTCTAGGAGTCTAACGTCCAGTACTTCCAAACCCTCCGGCGCCGCGAACAGTAGGAGGGAGTACCTCAACCTGCCTCACTTGCGGCGTCAGGATGCATTCGAGGATGAGCTGAGCAATCTTGTCTCCCTTCTTGACTTCAAACACTTCTTTGCCGGAATTAAACAAGATCACTTTGATTTCTCCCGTGTAGTCCAAATCTATCACTCCAGATAAGACATCAATGCCAAATTTGGCAGCCAGCCCAGACCGCGGTGCGATACGTCCGTATGTGCCAGCCGGAAGCCCGATCGCAATTCCGGTTTCGATCATCTGCCGGTCCAAGGGTGCAATTTTGGCATCTTCGACGGAATAAAGATCATATCCAGCAGCAAATTCACTGCCTCGCGATGGAGCTTTAGCGTCTGGGCGTAAGAACTGGACGTCGAGGAATGCCATGGACAGGGAATGACACTGCATTTTTACGTGCTTTGTATTTTCAAGAATCAAGCATACGTGACGATTGGGCCTCCGCATTTCCGAGGATTAATTCTACATGAGGGCCAACGATGCCATAGGACCATGGCGATCTGTGCTCCGAGGCGAGAATGGGTCTACCTCATGGTCCTCGTCACGGTTGGCTTTTTCGCCTTTCGACAAAGCAGCGTGATTGCTAAATTTGAACTTCCAGTCTCGGCCGATTCGCACCAAAAACATGTCCATTCAGGATATTCGCATCACCGCCGACATGAAGAGGAAGACGAAGAGGACGGGCTAGACGAGAGTGATCGTCCTCTGCCCAGCAATTGTGATTATCCGGCGTGCGTTCGAGAGTGTCGACTGAAGTGCACGATCGATCCCGACAAGTCGTGCTTTGAACTTTGCGTTCAACATTGTTGCATCGCTGTATCGGCTTTGAGTCATACACAAAGTCCAACAGTGCTAGGCCAGACCTTTTCGCCGACGCGTGCGCCTTCGAATATGCCGACAGTTCCTGGCCAGACTTTCGTACCTACACACACGCCGACGAATTCGCCGACGAATTCGCCGTCTACCATCGGCCCGACTGTTCCTGGCCAGACTTTTGTACCCACAAGCACACCAACAAATTCGCCGACGAATTCGCCGTCTACCATCAGCCCAACAGTTCCTGGCCAGACTTTCGTACCTACAAACACGCCGACCAATTCGCCGACGAATTCGCCGTCTGCCATCGGCCCAACGGTTCCTGGCCAGACTTTTGTGCCCACAAACACGCCGACGAGTTCGCCGACGAGTTCGCCCTCAACAATCAGCCCAACAGTCCGTGGTCAGACTTTTGTACCCACAAACACGCCGACGAGTTCGCCCACGAATTCGCCCTCAACAATCAGCCCAACAGTTCCTGGCCAGACTTTTGTACCCACAAACACGCCGACCGTGGCGCCTACGGTGCCAGGACAGACATTTATGCCCAGTCCCAGTCCCACTGGCCGACCGAGCCCAGAACCGACCTCAGAGCCTTCAACCTCTCCTACCGCATTGCCATCGGCCACGCCAACCACAAAGTCTCCCACTCACAACCCGACATTCACTCCGAGTTCACACCCAACGCTGGTGCCGAGTCGAAATCCAACGGGCAGTCCTTCTCGAAGACCAACCAACCTGCCTACGGCAAGTCCAACACCCTGCCCTGGGCCTTTAACTTTCACATGCACTGCCGCGCCAGTCAATCATACCTTTACATTCCCGGTTGTTCTCAATGTCACATTATTGGGCGCCTCTGGCGGGCAATCCGCCTGTACGTCGCAAGCCGGGGGCAGCGGTGGATTTGCCAGTGCGCTGTTGCCCGTTTCCGCTGGTGATACATTAACCATCACAGTTGGATGTGCTGGAGGCAATGGTCCTGCCCATGTCAATGGAATAATTGGACCAGGGGGAGTTGGAGGGTTTGGTGGTGGCCGGGGAGGCGATGGAGGGTCAAGTGCCGGATGTACCGGAGGAGGCGGAGGAGGAGCCTCTGAAATTAAGCGAGGAAGCTCCCGACTAATCGTTGCTCCTGGCGGCGGAGGAGGTGTACCCTTCAATGCTGGGGGAAACGGTGGTGGCCTCACAGGCAGCAATGGAGCATCAGGTGGCGGACCACAGGCAGCAGGAGGGCAAGGTGGGATGGGTACAACATTTGGGTCCGGAACTGGAGGCAGTGGCGGAGTAGGATCCACAGGAACTGGGACCCAGGCTGGAAACAGCGGTACTGCTACTGACGGCGGTCAAGGTGGCAATGAAACTCTTAAAGGCATTGGTACTGATGGATTCAGCGGCGGAGGCGGCGGCGGAGGATGTGGAGGAGGCGGTGGTGGAGGAAGTGGAGACTCTACCCCTCCTAGCCCACATTCCCCAGCAGGGGGAGGTGGAGGAGCAGCATGTTATGATTCTACCCAAGTCAAAGATGTGAATCTCGTGGCAGGAGTTGGCACTGGAGCTGGTTCGGTGACGATTCACCTCTTATGCGTGCTGCCGACTCCCAGTCCATCTACTATCGGTCCTACAGTCACTGGTCAAACTTTTGTTCCAACGACGTCGTTTCCAACTCTAAGGCCGACAGGTAATCCTACGCACATACCCACCCGAGCTCCTACTTTTGGCCCTGTAAATCAATGCCAGACCTTCTTCTGCAGCGGAGGCGGCGACAATTTTTCAGTGCAGCCAAGTCCGACACCGCAAATCGTGACGATGGACCTTTTTGGTGCTCAAGGCGGAGGCACGTTTGGAGGCTTGGGCGCACGAGTTCAAGACTCTTTTATTCTGCCTTTCGATGCAACCAGTCGGTCTTTTGGCGTTTTTGCGGGCTGCCGAGGCACATCACCAACACCGACGACTGGTGGAACAGGAGGTTTTGGTTTAACGACTGGTGGTAATGGAGGCGGCGCTGGTCTCTTTGGTGGATCAGGGGGAGGAGGATCCAGTGGTGTGGCTTGTTCCACATTCTTAATCGCTGCTGCCGGTGGTGGCGGTCAAGGAGGCAATGCTGTAAGTACTAATTTCGGTGGTGGCGGATTTGGTGGCACAGCTGGCCAAGATGGATTTCCTGGTGTCCCTTCTCCCTCTCCAGGCGGTCAGTCTGGTGGCAACGGAGGAGCCGCCGGTAGTCCTACAGCCAGTTCTCAATCTGCCGGCAACGGAGGCAATGGTGGGATAAGCAATAACAACTTTGGTGGTGGCGGCGGAGGAGGTGGAGAACTTGTTGGAGGAGGAGGAGGTTCAGACGGAGTGTCTGTTGGAGCTGGTGGCGGAGGCGGCAAAGATTTCAACACTTTTCCAACCCCCGCCACTTTTACAGACAATGTTGCTCGTGGCAATGGCAATATTACACTGTGCACTTCTGGAGTTCTCGTTACTCCCGCTCCAACCCCCGCGCCGTGCAGTACATTGACTGTAGCACCTGGCCCTTGTGGCGTCCCTCAGAACATTACCGTCACCGGAACCATTGGAGTGGTGTCTTTAGCCGGAGGCCAAGGCGGCGTGGCAAGCATTGCTGGTTTCAGTTTTCCTTCCGGGAATGGCGGAAGTGTTCGGAGCACATTCAGTACCATAGGCTTGGGCACAGTTTTGACCTATACTATCGGTTGCCAAGGTGCATCCTCGTCCACAAGCGGAAGTCAAGCCCCCACCCCAGGAGGTGCGGGAGGCAGCCATGGTGGATCTGGCGGGGGCGCAAATGGTTTTGGGGTAAGTGGAGGAGGAGGCGGAGGCGCAACAACATTACTTTCTCCCATTAATCCAGCCTTTTTCATCATTGGAGCTGGCGGAGGTGCAGCGTGTGGCCGGGATTTCGGCGGAGACGGCGCAAATCCAACTGGCGCTTCCAGTGGTGACGGACAGGCCGCCGGCGGCAATTGTCCCGCGCGAACAGGTGGATCTGGAAACACTGCTCACGGTGCCACGTCCGGGGCGAACTACCCTCCGGGAACAGGAGGGAATGGTGGCATCGCCGGTAATTGTGGGCAAACCGGTTGTGACGGAGGAGGGGGTGGCGGTGGCGGCTGCGGAGGCGGCGGTGGCGGTGGCGGTGATGTCTCCGGGTTTGCCTGTGATGGCGGCGCGGGAGGAGCTAGCTGCACCGATGGAACCATCACCGACTCCTTTGGAAGCGGGCAAGCCGGCGATGGGTTTTTCTCTTTTTGCTTTTTCTCTTGAAAGTGTACGGAGTCCAGCAAGGTGGTTCTCAGAGTGATTCCGTTGAATGTAGACATGTACAACAGTCGTTAATTAGTGCGAGCGTCCATACGAGTCCACATATCCCTACTGTCGCGCAAGCGGCGGCCAAGAACACGGCAGACACGGGCGACATATAGAGCGACAAGGGTACCCGATGTTTTGACATTTGTCCGAATCATGGTGTAAGAGCGGGCAACCTGACTTGAAAGAACTCTCCGGTTACATATCGAAGCAATGTCCCTAATGTATGCATAGCGGCAGTATTCGGTGCGCCGGGATCGCCACGAATGGCTTGCGCCGTCCATTTGGAAAAGATGGGTGTGACGACACAAACCACCTCATTGACGCGTGCCAGAGTGAAGGCGGTCGGGTTGTCTTCGTCAAGCAGTCGGGCAAATGCGGAAAGAACAGCAGCAGAATGTGCCTCTTCGACCACTTTCCGAGCATAGTTGTGCCAAAACAAAGCCAGTGTGAGGCGTTTGTCCAGTTGATCTGTTGGGTAGAGATCCCGAAGACTTGGGTTGGGGCCATTTTCATATGGAAGCTTGATACCCTGCCGTATGGCAATGCCGCGCAGCGCATATGCTGTGAGCGAGCTGTTTGCCTCGGGCCTCTGTTCATACTTCTCTTCAATCACATTCGTAAGATCTGCTGGAATGTCTAGTGCTTTTTGCGTCAACTGCTCCGCCAGCTTTTGGATTTGTGGATCTTTGGGGAACTGTTTGACTGCGGCTTGCGCTGTCTGAATCGCATTTCGAAGAGCACCAATTGCAGACGTGACATCTGCTGTGACGACGGCGCGTGGGAAGATGAATGGCTGCATTCGCTCATATGCTGGATAGAGTTCAGACAAGTCTCCCATCCCGCGACACAAGGCCGCCTGAACAGCCGGCAGAATCGTGTCAAACAAATCCAGGATCGGTGTCAGCGTGGAAAGATCTTCACGGTCGGCTCGAAAATAATACCAGAACTCTGCCAACTCTCTGGTGCCGACCCAAATGAAATGTGGAAGCCATCGTACCGAAATCCGGTTCTGCATCACTTTCAAAAGAGTCAGAACCAGTTCCTGAGTTCGAGGCCAAAAGTCAAAATGATACCGCCGGCCATTTCGAGGCTGTGAGTCTACCCAAGTCCAGATTTCTCCCAGACGTTTTTCATAGGGCAACTTTTGCGCTTCCGCCAATGCGGCCTGGAATTTCTGGGCCAATTTTGTGGAGTCGTCTGGCCAACGTGCTCGGTATGGAACTCTGAATCGGTCCACTAATTCCTGGGCTTGCTTTCGGTCGACGGCATCCACTCGGACAAATTGGGGAATCTCAAGAACAGCTTGAAGTAAATTCGAAAGCGTGGCATTATCGGCCTTTGACATCGTTGCCTTTACTACAAGGGACATTAAGGGATCTCTTACTCTACCTCAACAACCTCTCGACGTTGACGCTTTGCGGCAAGTTCCTGCGCTTCTTCCGGCTGTTCGGGCTTCTTTTGCTTGTTTCGGGCGTCCTGGCGCTGCCGCTCGGCCATATACTCGGCCATGAGAACATCTGCAGGGACGGGGACTAAATCATGGCCTGGCTGCTGCCTCAGTGCGGCCCAGTAACAAGGAGAATATGTAGAGATGGGTTGACCGCAGATGCATGTCTTGAATGGAAGACGCAGAACTGGGTGAAGATAACGACCATAGTCGTCTTTGGGGAGGACTTTGATTTCCGCTGCTTTCTTCACGCAGGAAAAGCAGACAGGACTCTCAGCGAATGCATGCCCGTACGTCGAATCTGTGAGGAGTTTACGGTCACAATGTCCGAGGAAGCATATTTCGCATTTCACTAGCTTGCATCCGCCGTCGCGGATTGAATGTATGGCTGATGCACAATTAGGATCCTTTTCTTTGGCACAACAAAAGATGCAGAGAGTGGGGTATGACTGAAATTGTTGACAGCGCATTTGTTTGCACTTGTAGCAAACCATGCCAAAGCATGTGCCAACGGCGTGAAACTTGAGGGGGCAATTGGGATCGACAAAGGCAGGATGCTGAGGGAAGAGAACGGATTGGCAGTTGCTACAGAGGCGCATTCCTGAAACGATGGTGAGCAGAGGAGCACAAAAGTCGTTGGAACAACCCTCGCATTGCCCTGGGTTACAACCATGGCGGAGTTGAAAAGGGCAGTTGTCTGAATTCGGATCAAATGCAGACACGAGGGCTTCTTCCTTTTCATCTTCGGGCGCTGATGCGGATGAGGCTGACGCGGATGAAGAGCAAGCTGCTGATGAGGAGGCCATTGTTAAGCTTTTTGTGCGGTGCCGGGCAGCGAGACTTCTTCCAACGACAAATCAGCTCGGATTGGGGAATGTAGAAACGCGTCATTTTTAGGAAGTAAAGTTTCACTGGTGTTTCTTTCCTTTAACGGGCGAAGAACCAGCGGCGGAATATTCAAATGTCAAGGGACCAAGATGACATCCTATTTGACAAGCTGGAAAAAGCGAACAATGACTTGTTTGAGCAAGTGAAACAAAAACTCGATCACTCATTACAGGAGAGAGAAGGACAGCGTATCATAGAGCATGTGGCATCAATGAGACCCTGCTGTCCGGAGAGGATTCGGGTGGCGGGAAAGGATCCTCGCTATGCTGAATTCGCTCGTTTGTTGGAAGCAATGGGCCCGACCGTAGTGTGGGCGACAGATTCTGGAGAGCCGTGTCGAGCAGGCAGGCACTAAGCATGTCTAGTCCGGAGCTCGCCAGTTTTGGTCAGTTCAAACCGTTCGTCCTGAAGAATGTCACCCGGATCGATGTTATGACCATGATCGATTCTGTCCTCTTCTTCCATTTCGATGGGGATTCTGACAATCCATGCCGGTCCGCGCAGCGGAAAGTTATTGAACTTTTGAAAAGCCAGATTCGGTTCGAGGTGATTGTTCCCCTTATGTGAATGCACGTCGTACGCCAAGTCGACCAACAAGATACAGTCGTCTTTTTGGAGCGAGTGCAAATAGACGTTTTCAACGCCAATATCTTGCAAGCAACCAATCTCTGGGTGCTGGACGACAGATCCGTCGACTTTGAGCTCGATCGCCATTGTTTAATTATCCGTCATTTAAACCATTTTCGCCGAGTAGTTCATGAGACGGCAGGAGAAGAACAGGCGTTTAGCCAAAGCTCTTTTTAACAATGCAAAGAGTCACATCCGGACAGTTCTAGGGATCAATACCTCCGTTCGGATTAAAGCACAACCCTCCTGTGCATTGATCCAAACTGCCGGAGCACACATGACCGCAGGAACCGCAATTGTTAAAGTCAGAGTTGAGATTCCTGCAATGGCCACTGCAGCAAGCTCCTCCTGGGAAAAATTGGGTGATGCAGTTGTCGCCACAGCCAGAGCATAGCGTATCACTGCCAAATGTGGCACATGAAGAGCCACAGCAACCACTAGCAGAGCAGGGATTTCCGTTACAGCAGAACTTGGCGCATTGACCGGAGCAGCACACTTGCCCAGACGAGCAAGCGACTCCGCAGCTACCACAATTGGATGTAGTGGCAAGATTTACACAGCCCAGGCCGAAACAGCAGGTACTTCCAGTAGCACAGCTCTGTGAATCAATGACGTGCAGTGTAATGTAACCATTCCCATTGTTCGTTCCAGTTGTATACGTTACGCCTTGTGTATAACTTGAGTTAGAGCAGCCTGCTCCTCCGCCTCCGCTTCCCGCTGCTCCGGCACCGGTGATGCCAGTTCCTACAAAGTCACCGCCCCCACCTCCGCCGCTGAAGCATCCTCCTCCGCCTCCTCCTCCGGCCTGTGCGCGTCCTCTCGCGCCTTGCCCTCCACTCGTAAAAGTGCCAGCTGCGCCAACGTCGCCATTGAAGTCATTGCCACCGTGGCCACCGACAGTATTGGAACCGCCTGCCGCCTGAAGAGCTTCTATAACAGTTTCATATTCGTAAGGCTGACTCCCTGATTGTCCATTCGTTCCACCGCCACTGCCGCCGTCGGACGAAATCGCTCCGGGATTCGCATTGGTATCAGTGCTGGAGAAGCCTGCACTGGCTCCTCCACCACCACCGGCGGATAAAATCAATGTGGAACCAATGAAAATGCCACTTGATCCGCCTCCGCCAGCTCCGGATTGTCCCGTAGTTCCAGTAAAAGGTCCTCCGTTGCCGCCAGCGGCGGCGCCGGAGCCTCCGAGAGCTGTCGTATTCGGCAGAATCGTAGCGTCAGAGCCAGTGCATCCGACAATCAAAGTCAATGTGGTTCTCGCAGGCACTGTCATCGTGCCTGACGCGAAGCCTCCGTTACCTCCACTGTAGAGCATCGTGTTACCGCCCTCTGCGCCGGCTACGGAGACAGAAATAGAAACGGGGATCAGAGTATTGAATCGAACTTCATAAGGTACTCCACATTGATTGAGAGTGTAATCAGTCCCACATGTTGCTGACAAAAAGAAAGACGTGTTTGTGATGGCAAATGGCGCCGCCGTTGGTGTCGGTGCAGCTGTTGGTGTCGGCGTCGGGCTTGTTGTACACACGGTTGCCGAACCATCACCAGGTTGGAGAGGTAAACTGCTGGCCGTGGGAGAGACAGAAAAGATACCATAAGCGCCACCACCTCCTCCTGCGCCAGAACCGGTGCCATCAGCACCGCCTCCGCCTCCTCCGGCTCCAGTACCAACACCTGGCACACCACCTCCGCCCCCACCGCCGCCGAAAGTCGTCGAGGGAATGCTAGCTGAACCACTGCCGCCTGTTCCGGTCGATGCTGCGCCCGTGGCTGTCCCGCCGCCTGCGGCGCCTCCCGATGAGCCAGAATGACCACCCGAGACAGGTGTCGGCGAACTGAGACCTGGTGCGCCAGCAGTGTCGTGCCCGCCACCTACACCCCCAGCCCCAAACTGGGCACTGCCGTTGCCGCCTTGACCGCCACCACCACCAGCCAGCATCAAATCGCCCGTGGGAAGATAAATAGCCGCAGTTGACCCACCGCCGCCATAGCCAAACATTGTGCCTGACCCGCCACTGCCGCCACTGGTGTAGCCGAATCCACCAGCGGTGAGGGCGCCTTGGCAGCCTACAATGATTTCAAACGTGACGAAACTGATGAGGCTGCCTCCGGGGAATAAAAAGTTGGCAAAAACGTTCCCACCATAGCCCCCGAATGGTCCTCCGCCTTGTCCACCGCGAAGTGTAAACGTGAGACTTTGGTCTCCTGCATTCGGATCCACAGTATACTGATAGATTCCGCCGCAGGCAAACGTTTGGCATGAAGTTTGAGTCGCGGACGGACGGGTCGGGCCAGGCGTAGTTGGTGGATTGGACGGACTAAACGTAGGCGTGCCCGTTGTGGGCTGGCCTGTCGGCGCGCGGGTTGGGCCATGCGAAGGAGTCAGTGTCGTTGGGACCCGGGTCGGCATACGAGTTGTAGGCGACCCAGTCGGGATGTTTGTGGGCAAGCGAGTCGGCGAACGTGTGCTGGGTACGCCGGTCGGGAGTGTAGTTGTGGGCTGAACCGAAGGCGATGGGCTGCTTGGCGCCAGTGTGGTCGGCGAGGTGCTCGGCGATCCACTTGGAGATGGACTTGGAGGTTGACTTGGGCTTGTAGTTGGAGGAGTGGAAGGACTGGCACTCGGAACATTCGTGGGCGAGACAGTCGGGCTCACACTGGTCGGACTGGTTGTTGGGCTCGGAGTCGGATTGAAAGTCTGTCCTCGTTTGGTGGGCGTCAATGTAGGAAGATACGTTTGTCCCAGCACGGTTGGACTTGTCGTGGGGGAGAAAGTCTGGCCAAGTCTAGTCGGCATCATGGTCGGAGTGGCGCTGGGCGTGAAGGTTTCGCCAAGCTGGGTAGGTGTATGCATAGTAGGAGAAAGGGTCTGGCCGAGTCGGGTCGGAGTTGCAGTAGGCAAGAAGGTTTCGCCGAGCCTTGTTGGTGCATGCGTTGTTGGCGACAGGGTCTGGCCCGGTCGGGTAGGACTTGCGCTGGGCGCATAGGTTTCGCCGGGCCGGGTAGGTGCGTGTGTCGTGGACAGCGGGGCCATAGCAGGATTTGAGGAAGGCGCACAACATTGCTGGACGCACATGCCAAAACAATCGGGCTGTTGATGTATACAGGTCTGTCGGCACTGGCTCACGCAGGCGGGGTAGTTGCAGTTCGGCGTCTCTGCTTCATAGTCGTCATGATCATCGTCGTGGTCATGAGCGTCATAATGACGCCCAGCGTGAAGCGCACGGGCAGACACTTTGAAAGTTGCCACAACATTGGACTGGCGGAAGGCCAAAAAGCCAACGATCACCAGTCCGGCCAACAAGAGCCATTCCCTTCTCGGTCGGAGGCATGCCATCGGTCTGGAACGCTCCATTCTTCAGCCATTTAGAAATTTAAGTGAAATGAAGCGTCTGGATGCGTTTCCGCTTTTTTTGGCACTGATATCGTCCTAACTCTTCTAACTTGAGATGAGTGACATTAGACTGACGGTCCCTGACGAATCGAACTGGAGGTTGCGCTAACAGGCCGCCAAACAAAAATGGCACGGCGCGGTTACAAGAGTGATCGTCAAGTTGTAGTTGGCAATTGCGGTTCCGTGACGCTGACAATGCCTGAAGATGACGTTTTACGGGACCCGGACGGACGTATTCTCGGCTACGGGGGCACACACGGCTGCACTGGTTATCCTCCTGTCCGTTAAGTGTCATCCGCAGCACTCTCCGCGCCATCTTCAAGATAAAGTTTCTCGCCGTTTGGGCCCACCGAGTCTGGCGCTGGTTCTCCGTCTTCCGGATGAGCGGCTTCCCATTCCGCCATCAATTGCTCGAGCCGTGCCGATTGCTCGGCCGATATAACTTGATCCACATAAGTCAAGTAGGCTTCCAGTCGCTCAGCGGTTTTGTTGACGCGTGCTCTCAGCGCCGCGTGTCTGGCCTTGATCCCTTCGAGATAGTCGCTCATTGTCCAATGCCCTTTCGCCTCTCGCCAGCTAAAAGAAAACAAGGAAATTCATTGCTTGGTCAGAAATGCGGCAAGATCAGCCCACAGCTGTTTGTCAGACTGGTCTAAAGCCGGACGTTTTTCGGCATTGTGATACATGCTCCACCGGAATATTCCGTCAGAGCACTCGATGAGTGTGCGAAACGTAAGGCTAATTGTCCAATATAACTCGTCGTCGTTTTGGTCCATTGAGAGAATCAGTGACTCGTCTTCTGCCCCATACTTTGAGAATCGGACCCCTCGGATGTTGATGTGTGAGGTGTGACACAGCGGCCAGAGCTTGGATTCTTGTACGAACTTGGCTACTTTCTGCGTGTCAATGCCAGGCGTCAGCCAAAACTGCATTTCCTTGGGACCCGCTGCCATCGCTGCTATACAGCCTTGTAACACATCAAGGGTTTTTTCACGAAACGCGGACAAATGCATCCGGTCTATTCTTCCTCCTCCTCGGAAGAGTCTTCATCGTCCGGTTCCCAACCGCGCAGCATGACAATCATGTCCCAGAGGCAGTCCCGGACCTCGGCGGCGGTGGTGGTGCCGCACCATCGGACGTCGACCTTGGGCTCGGCGATCATGGGCCGGACCTGCAGTGCTGGACTAGTGTCCGTGATCTCGGGGACATCGATAATTGGGACGCCGTTTACGAGAGCGGTGACGCCTCCACGGCCGCTTCCTGCACCAATAGTCAACTTGACACCGGTGACAAGATCCACATCGACGACATTGTAGATTTCGGTCCCTTCCTTGCAGTCAAAATTGAGTGAGCTCCAGTCGATGAGACTACTCAGAGGCCATCCACAGTTCTCGAATCTGTCAAACACCTTTCTGTTGTCGCCGTGTAGGCTTTCTCTAGCATGTCTGCGCTTCGCAGCGCGAACCAAGTGCTCTGCGTTTTTCACGATGATGTGAAGCTTCGTCGCATCATTAATTTTTGTATCATGTATCTCGGTGCGTATGCGGTCCAAATCGACCAGCCATTTGTCCTCTGGCGTCTTGCGCTTTTTCGATTGCTCTGTCATCTCCTGTGAATCGTGTCGGCCTCTTTTCGAATGCATCTTTATCTAGAAACGTCTACCGAAACAGTCCGACCAAGACATCAGTGTGGCAAGGCAAGTCGGGAAGACACCAGCAAAGTAGTGTTTTTCCCCGGAGCTCCAGCTTGGCTTGTGCTATGCGTTTGGGAGTAAGAGAGTCCCGAAAGGCAGCAACAGCTTCCGTTTGCAGCTTGACGAGTTTTCGGTGCCGTGCTTGACCCCGAAGTCCAATCAGTTCATCTTCGTCCACTTTTGCTACCGTATTGGCCCATTTCGACGCTGGAACATAAGAATCGCCGCCAGTCATTTTCGGACTTGCTGCTCTCGCACACCAAACATACTGCGGATCCTTCAACAACTCCGGTAATGTTTTGAGACCTCGTTCTTCCAAGTGTGACTTCCTGGCGCACAACCGACGCGGGACACCATGCGTGTCGTCCTTTCGCTCTGCCTTGAAAAGGTCTCTCAGATCGGATTGCATTAAGACTGTACGGCACAAGCTCACGAAAATCGGTGGAAACAAGTACTATTTATCTCAGCAAGCGATGGATGGCGCGAAGGATGAGATTGCGGTCCTTTCCATAATCAATCAAAAATTCATGATCCACCGCGTGATGTTCCTTCGGCGTGATGGACTGCTCTATGAAGACTCGCGCTTCGTCAAAGCTTGCAGGCAAGTTTGCGAGCCCATGCCGTTGTAAATCAACAGTCACAGTTTGCAAAAGACGACCAAATCCAAATAGAAGTTCTTCCTTGTCCACTCGCTCGCGAACTAGCGCCATCCGTAATGTGAGCAAACACTGTCCTAGCAAAATGCAGGAAACAATCAATCCAGCTGTTCAGTAGTCGAGGAGACATCTATCTCTTCTGGCACAGCCGCTAGTTCAATTTGAGTGGGCGCGAGGGCGTCCTTCACGGTCTTGACAATTTTCGCGTGCATGTCTTCCCACCGAAAGAGAGCTCCTTTGTGAATGGTGAGTCCATAATGCCCAACCGCCACCTCATCGACGCCGGGCACCTTGGTCACCAGCGAACGATACAGCTTGGCTGCCACAACCTTGTAACGCTGAAAATTGAAAGTAGACTGAACGTGCAGGCACCCGGCACGGTCAACTTCAAATGAAAAGATTGCAGGCGACTCGGGCGGTTCCTCTTGAGTCTCGATGAGCTGAATCGGCGCGATGGATTCTGCCAAGGCTTTGATGACAGGCGGCCGCAAATCCGCCCAGTCAAATAACTTGCCCTTGCGGATTGTCAGTTCATAAGCCGCTGAAAAACTGACTTGCTTAACACCCACCGTCTTGTTCATCAGCATGTCGTAGAGCTTTTCTCGCACGGTTGTATATCGTTGGAAGTCTAGGGTGGAGTTGACGGCAGTCGCCGGCGGGTGAGTCGCAAGTAGTATTTTCGCTCGCGTGCTTTTCTTCAGAGTTGGCGGCACTTCCAGTGACGCGCAATTCCGGTGCATCATCGATGCTGGACGCCCCCACGAGCGCCTGGTTGCTGTCGCCAGCATGAGCAAGCTCCATCACTGACGAACTGGAGAGAAAGAACCCGCAAAATGGGTAATTAGACGCAAATACGGATAACCGGAACTAGTCTGTTTCCACTCATCTGTGCAGATGTCGTCATATGATGCAAGATCAATGGAGACCAAAGAAAGCAATCACGCGATTCCCCACGTTCTCTTCCAGACCTACCTGACCAAGGATCCTGCTGAAATGCCATTTGGTTTTCCCGAGTGGCAGGCAACCTGGCGCAAACATCACCCGGAGTGGAAGCATATCATGTGGGACGACGCTGAAAACCGCAACTTTATTGAAAAGCACTTCTCATGGTTTTTGACCACCTACGATAGCTATCTGGCCGAGATTAACCGTGCCGACGCCGTTCGCTACTTTTTCCTCTTTTTCTACGGCGGAGTCTATGCGGACATGGATTTTGAGGCGTTAAGGCCGTTGGACCCTCTAGTCGCCGGACACGATGGGCAAGTTCTTCTCGGCACACTCAGACAGGATGCTTCAGACATGGATGGTGGCAGCTCCAGGCATTCAATGCATTACATTCCAAATGCAATTATGGCAAGTCCTCCACGCCATCCATTTTGGTTGACTGTTTTCTCCTTGCTGATGCGCGTCGCAGTCAACGGACCGACAGAGCACGTCACAGGCCCTGTATTGCTGAAGGCGGCTGTCAATGAATATAGGGCTCAACAGAAGACCCTTCAGTGGATTCAGCGAGGACTGGAGCATGAAAGCCCTAACGCACAGTTAACGCTTTTGGAACCTCATGTCTTCTATCCCGTGGACTGGACAACCGAACTCGGTCAACAAATGCGCAAAAGAGTGTTCGTTGACAAGCACCTCCTGACAGTGGAGGAAACGGCCGAGTTGTTTCCTCATTCCTACGCGGTGACATACTGGGCTCACTCGTGGGGCGATAAGACCAAGCCAATAGTACATACGTTGTCTAAAGTGTAGCCGAGTGACGTCGCATATACAGAATGCCAGCTATACAGCAAATGATTATGCCACAGAAGGAGGCCGAAAGAATATAGAAGAGAGGGTTTTGTCTGGCCAGTTGTGCTCGTTTCAGGATATTGAAAAGAAACTGATTCCCGTCGCATATGTCAATAGAATGGAACTTCCGCAGTGGCCAAATTGGCCTCGCCAACGTCCTTCCGTGAGTCTTTTCGTGGGTGCAACGGCATCGGACAAGGAAGTGCTAACCGACTTCCATGTTTTGCAAGTTCGGGGTTGGACACGGAGAATTTCCAAGTCGAAGGCTATTAAGAACGTGATTTTGAATGGATATCAGCTCGGTTGTTCCGTGCACATCATCACAAATGTCACACAAATGCAAAAGAACATGAAGGATCCAGCGGTTCGGAACAATGTTGATTTTGTGTTTCTCTTCAGACAAGACACCGAGGACGATGACGACATGGAGTATCTTTACGACGAATACTTTGGGTGGGCATTTCAGAGCATGGCGCAGTTTTGGAAGGCTTATCGTTCTGCAACTGCAAATCAAGGTTGTCTAGTATTGGACCAGAGCACAAAAGCGACCTATGTACTGCGCGCTCGTGGAACGTCCAAACTGTAACGGACAGCCATCATGTTGTTTTCCACACATCGAATAGCGGCATCCAAGATCTTTTCTTGGTAGCGAACTTTCATCCCCAGCGCCTCTCGCAAACGATCAAATTTCAGATTGATTCGAAGCCGACGGTGGGACTCATCTGCACACCGTTGCGCGCGATGTTTTGCGCTTTCCATTCGTATTGGGGCATTTGGCTCCCGCCGGTACTTTCGACGCTTTCTGGTTTGTATCACTTCTACTGTAGCTGCTACTGGAGGTACGTTGGATACAGCCTCTGACTCAAGATCAGGAGTGAACGCGTAAGGCAGCACAAGATCTGGGAGTGACGGAAACTCGTCCATTGCTGTTCCGAACGACACATGAGTAGGATATTTGTTGGAAACTAGTCTTCTTCATCGCTTTGGTCGTCTTCTACTCATCAATGGTTACATTCGTAAGCTCGTCATGATCCATAGCATACCTCCTGACGACGTGTTTCTCTAAAGGAGATTCCGTCTGAACATGGTCCACATCGACGACGGCAGCTTCCCGCCGCAGCTCAATCACACGTTGCATATCTTTGGACAGTATTGTCACTCTTTTGCGTCCCAGCGCCACAAACAGTGTGTCGTCAAAGAAATCGAGTAAAAAGGCTTCTCCCGCTTTCTGAAGCAGGTCTTTCGCGCCCTGGTCCATGCTCATGTCAGGGTTAATTTCTTCTAGAGTACGGTTGACATTGTCCTCAAACAAGGATTTGTTACCAATGAGTTTCTCGTGGTATTCGCCGTCTTCCACCGCCCGTAATCGTTCATGGTAATGTAGAGGTACGTCTTCGACTCTCCTCGCTCCTCGCAGCCGTGGAATCACAAGATTGTCGACCGGCTTGTCCATCGAATGAAAAACAACAGTGGGTACAAAAACTACTGGATATCTAGAAACACTATTTTACAACGTAAAAAACTTGCCACGCAGACGTGCGCACGCCGAGTCTCCGAGCTCTTGCTTTTCAAACCAACCAAATTGCTTGCCAGCAAGTTTGTTCTGTAAAAACCAGAGTGTGTAGGTGCCACATTCCGTGGCTCGTTTTTGATGTTTCCGTTTGTGGTTGACTCGAATCACCGTCCAATCGGGAAGTACACTTTCCACCCTTTGCACCATGTGATTAATTGTCTTCTTCATCGCGGCGCCTGGCGGGTCACCAAATGAGTCAAAGTACTCAAAGGTGACTTCCTGCGTGTCGCGATCGAACTCCAGCCAAAGAGCCACCCAATGCGAACCGCTCCCGACGACGACGGCTGGAGCCGTGTTGATGATGAAGAAGACTCGGGAGCTCTTTTCGGCAAAGGCCTTGATTTGAGACTTTGAGATTTCCACGTCACGCCCGGCGCCAAAAGTGGATCCCCAGACGGTTGTGTTTTCCTTGTACGGCGCAGCCATGTGCTCTGCGGCGTCTATCAGATTCGCCGAAGTCAGCCACCCCGTCTTTGGACCTGGTGGTGGCCGAGTCGGCTCTTTCTCCTCCCACTCGGTGTCCTTTTCATCCTCGGTCTCTGTATCGGACGACGACGAAGAGGAAGCTGCTGCCGGCGGCTCATCCGCATCATCCCGACAATGGCCAGGTCGGTGGGTACCAGCGTGTTGCCAGCAGAAACGGTTGCACCCGGTCGTACAAGAAGCTTTGCGCTTGCACCGTCGACCCGTGACAGAACTTACGGCTTCACAGCGGTTACACGGCATGTCAAATGCTCTTACTAAAATGAACAGCGCACATCTTTAGGTCTGATACCCTCCGTTCTCGCAGTATCCGTAGGTGCAAATTCCAATGAGGAAGATTTCTGACCCGTGACAGATAAACCCGCATTGTCCACAGTTGTAGGGATCAAAGAGTGTATTTGCGCAGCGATAAGGAGGCCCTGCAAGATAATTCCGGCAGCATGCCGTGGCTCCGCGTGCGTTTGCGCAGTTATTTCCACAGGTTCCGCAGTTTGTAAACGAGGTGGCTGCGTTGCCGCACTCTCCACAGTTACTTGTGTCCGTGACGGTATTCACACATTGTCCATCACAACAAGCCTCATTCACTCCCGTACACTGTCCAGTGCAGCTGCCACATGCCGTTGGCGTATTAATGCTAATGCATTGGCCAGAACAGCATTGTTGGCCAGTTGGGCAAGGATTACAGCTATTGCAGTGGTCGGTAGTCGAAGCAACACATTGTGGCGATGAATTCACGTTCGCTGCGCAGCAAAGTGGGTGTGTAGAATTGCACGCTCGCATATCGCAGAGGCATTCTCCTCCAGAACATGTGAAATCTTGCGTGGCATCACATCCAAAAGAACAAGATCCACAGTAGCGAACGTCTGTTTGTAAGTTGACGCAGTTATTGCCACAGCAAGTGTTAGGAGTTTGACAACAGTTCGTGTCGCAGAACCCGGTGCCTGACGGACAGTCGCACATCCCGTCATCGCAGTGTCCACTTGAACACACGTTCCCACAAGCCCCGCAATTGCTGGCAGAGATGGTGGTGTTGATACAGAGTCCTTGACACATTGCGTATCCAGGTAAGCAAGTGCAGCTTGTAGCTACGCAGACGCTGTTGAGTGGACAACACTGTGTCCCACAGATAGGGGAGCCCGATGTGCATGTCTCAGGACTAGGAGAAGGAGCAATCGGGCCCGAAAAGAAACAGAATTCCGCAATGCCATCCCCTGGGTTGACACCAGTTGCGTAGGTGGGGAGGTAGCCCGAAGATAAGGAAGCGCAGCCTGAGCCTCCTCCTCCACCACCGCCGTTGTCAAAGTGAAAGTTTGGATCATTAAACCCAGTGCCCCCCGATCCGCCTCCGCCTCCAAAGCAACCGCCTCCGCCTCCGCCTCCGCCGAGGTAGTCGGATCCTCCTTCACCTCCGCTCGAATTTGTGCCAGGGTTACCAGGCGCGGCTCCAAATGTCCCGACGCCGCCTGAACCTCCAGCGAGTTGCGTTCCACCACCTCCACCGTCTGTTCCAAACCCTGGACCACTACCTCCCTGTAGACCACCTCCTGCACCACCGGGAACATACGTATTTGAGAATCCACTTGAGCCAGAATTGCCGCCACCGCCACCGCCTTGAAGATAACCGCCAATGCCCCTTGGGAAGGAGATGAGCGTTGAGCCTCCTCCATTCTGCCCCGGAAGATTGTGACAGTAGAATGTACAACCGCTATCACTGCCAGTTGAATATCCGCCATTTCCTCCAGGAATGAAACCCACACCAGATTGGCATCCGACGTAGACTGTAAAGTAATCTGTCGTAGGGACTGTGATTGTGACAGAAGTGCTGCCACCAGAACCTCCTGAAACGCAGCATCCTGCCGAGCCGATTGCACTCACACGGACAGCAACCGTAGATGATCCTGTAGGAGTTAAACTGCCGGGATATCGAACTTGTTCACCGAATGACCCACAGGTTCTTTGAAGAAGAAAGTCGCAGGCAGGTGTTGGCGAAGGTGTTGGTCGATGCGTTGGGCTGAAGCTCGGGCCCCTAGACACAGTTGGAGCATGTGTGCGAGTTGGACCACCGGTTGGGGCAGGCGTTTGGACAAAACCATAACAGATAGAGATAAATCCATTCCCAGGTTGCACGCCAGTTTCATACGTAGATGCAACCAATCCGCCGATGCTGTAACCACCGCCGCCTCCAGCTCCACCAGCAGATCCACCTCCGCCTCCGGCATCTCCGCCGCCTCCACCCCCGCCTCCGGAGCTACTCGCACCGCCAGCTCCTCCATACCCTTCTGTCAAAAAAGTTCCGCCAACTGTGGCTCCACCGGTTCCTGCCGCTCCGCCGTTAACACCATTGGGCGCGCCTCCTCCGCCGGTCGCGTTACCACGGCTTGTGCCATTTAGTCCTGGCTGTCCACCAGCACCGCCAGCACCACCGGGCGGGGAAATTGCAAACGTCGCCCCCATCCCTCCGCCGCCTGCCGCAATGGCTGGTGCAAATACGTCGGTGTCAAAATAGAGACCCGATGATCCTCCGCCACCCGATCCTGCCTGACCCGCGAGTGTAGAAGATCCTCCGTTTCCACCAACATTAAAGCCAGCGCCGCCCACTCCGCCAACTGTCAATGTTGTCCCAGAAGGAACTTGGCCTTGACATCCGACTGTTAAAGTAATAGTTGCCGGGTTGCTTGGCGTCAGGCTGGCCAAGAACTGAACATGTCCACCGAGACCGCCGGCGCTTCCACCGCCTTGAGCTCCCCATATATCAAACAGCACATTGCCAGTAAAGGTATTGTCTATCACTTGAGGGGTGCCTCCATTACAGCTAAACGTACGTAACAATGAGCAGCCAGCTGGCGTCAGAGGCGTCGGTGCGGGTACAGATGTCGGAGAGGCGGTCGGGGCAAAAGTCTGTCCAAACACGGTTGGACCAGTGCTCGGCAGCATGGTGGGAGGGAGTGAGCTCGGAGCGAAAGTCTGTCCGAGAGTAGTCGGGACTCGCGAAGGTGATAAGCTCGGTTGCATCAATGGGACTTGCGTTGCGAGCATCGAAGGCGATGTGCTGGGAGTCTGCATCGGCGACGCGGTCAAAAGAGAACTGGGAGGCGGCGTCGGCACCGAGCTGAGCATCGGCGTAGGCACCGAACTTGGATTTTGACTCGGTGTGGGTGTCGGGAGCGAACTTGGATTTTGACTTGGCGATGGCGTCGGGAGTGAACTGGGATTTTGACTTTGCGCTGGCGTCGGGAGCGAACTGGGATTTTGACTGGGCGATGGCGTCGGGAGCGAACTGGGATTTTGACTAGGTGTAAACGCTGGCAGCAGCGTTGGGTGTTGGCTTGGGGTGGACGTTGGAGGAACCGAAGCTGCCGCATGGAATATTTTCGCAGCGCAACAATCTTGAATGCACAGTCCATAACAGTTCTTGTCAGCGTCCACAGTGCATCTAAACCTGCATTGGCGTACGCAGCCCGGGTAATCGCAGTTTTGCGGCAAAGCGTCATGATCGTCATTTTCATCATCATACACCACATGTCGATCAGTCTCGTCTGGAACTGAAATTGGCAGAGTGAACTTGACAATGACATTGGATTGTCTGAAGCTGAAGAATGCGACCATGCTCAAAATTAGCAGGTACATCCATTCGCGCCGAGGGGTACAAATCGCCATTACTATTCGACAGGCAAACCTGACACACTGTATATTTTCTGCGAAACTGGCGCGCGTGTCCAGCCGAACTGCTCGGGACGGGCCGGCCGCGCCGGCGGAGGCGCGCGCCCCGACTGCGACTCGGACCGGCCAGCAGGGAGAGAGCACTGCGATTCCGTTCCGACTCGGCCAAG
>Ga0182030_10008004_pt1 | contig 21964 bp, 18 predicted proteins | sample 812S3MmetaG_FD_121299 | JGI IMG/M metagenome (GOLD analysis project Ga0182030, IMG submission 121299) | Permafrost microbial communities from Stordalen Mire, Sweden - 812S3M metaG (Illumina Assembly) | ecosystem: Environmental > Terrestrial > Soil > Wetlands > Permafrost | place: Sweden... | reverse complement strand
CCGGAGTGCTTGCCCAGCACCAGATGCGTCTTGGCCACGCCCACCAGCGCCGGGGTCATGATCTCGTAGCAGAGCGGGTTGGCCAACATGCCGTGCTGATGAATGCCGGACTCGTGGGCAAAAGCGTTGTCGCCCACCACAGCCTTGTTGGGCGAGGGGCGGAAAGTGATGATCTGGCCCAGAATCTGGCTGGTGGGGTAGATCTGGCCCAGATTGATACTGAAAGTGAGGTGGTAGCGGTCGGCGCGCACATAGAGCACGGCGGCGAGTTCTTCCAGAGCCGCATTGCCGGCCCTCTCGCCGATGCCGTTGATGGTGCATTCCACCTGCCGGGCGCCGTTTTGGATGGCGGCCAGCGAGTTGGCCACCGCCAGTCCCAGATCGTCATGGCAGTGCGCGGAAAGAATCACGCCCTGTTCGTCGATGGCCGGAATGCGTTCGCGCACCTCGGCGAACATGCGTCCGTACTCTTCCGGCGTCGAGTAGCCCACGGTGTCGGGCATATTGATCGTCGTCGCGCCAGCCTCGACGGCCACCCTCACCATCTCCACAAGAAAGTCGCGGTCCGAGCGGGTGGCGTCCTCGGGCGAGAACTCGACATCGTCCACCAGCGAGCGCGCCAGGCGCACCGATTCCGCGGTCTGGTCCAGGGCCTGCTGGCGGCTCATCTTCAGCTTGTACTCCAGATGCAGGTCGCTCGCGGCCAAAAAGACGTGGATGCGGGCGCGATCGGCAAAATGCAGGGCGCGCGCCGCCATCTCGATATCCTCGGTCTTGGCGCGGGCCAGCGAGGTGATGCGCGGCTTGCGAATGGCCTGGGTGATGGTGGCGATGGCCGCGTAGTCGCCCTCCGAGGCCATCGCAAATCCGGCCTCGATGATGTCCACGCCCAACTCCTCCAGAGCGTGAGCCATGGTGAGCTTTTCCTGGGTCGTCATGCTGCATCCGGGGGATTGCTCGCCGTCGCGCAGAGTGGTGTCGAAGAAGACGATGCTGTTAGGAATCATTTGGGTCCACCTCGCAGGGAAGATTCTGCCAACGCTTACAGTGTTTCGCACTTTATCGCATAAGGCAAAGTTATTATTATTGGAGTAGCGATTAGAATTGCTTATGATGGAAAACAGCTTCTAGCCGCTAGCTTCTAGCTGCCAGCTCGATTTGCGGCCCGCGGACGATTGTGGATTACGAATCTGGCTTGTCTTGCCTGACCGATTCGGGGTGGGATGCGCTTGAAGCGGGGATAGGTCTTTAACTGCTTGATTTTGTACCAACTTGGGTGCCCCTGCTCTCGATTTTTGGACCTGGGATTGACAATCGTAAAGAACGAATCCATGTAGTCGGAGACTTAGTAGCTAGAAGCGAGTGGCTAGAAGCTGTTGTTCGGAGGTTCTTATGGAACTGAACCAGCTGGAAACCTTTCTCGCGGTGGCCGAGGAGCACAGTTTTTCACGCGCGGCCGTGCGTCTGCACCGCACCCAGCCGGCCATCAGCCAGGTCATCCGCAAACTGGAGGCGTCCGTGGGCGAGACGCTCTTCGACCGTGCGGCGCGGGACGGCTCCTTGACCGCGGCCGGGGTGCTGCTGCGCGACTATGCGCTGCGCCTGCTGGCGTTGCGCCGCGAGGCGGCCAGTGCGCTGGGCGAGCTGAAAAGTCTGGAGCGCGGACGTCTGCAACTGGCGGCCAACGAGTACACCTGCATCTACTTGCTGCAGGCCATTGACCGCTTCCGGCGCGAGTTTCCCGGCATCAGCATCGCGGTCCATCGGATGCTCGCCTCGCATATTCCCGAGGAGCTGAATCTGCGCACCTTCGAGATGGGGGTGGTCTCCTTCCGTCCCGACCCGGCGCAGTTCCGCTCGATCGCCGTTTACTCCGACAGCCTGGCCTTCATCGTCAATCCCGGTCACCGGCTAGCCGGGGCCAAGCGGCTCTCCATCAATGACTTGGGGAAAGAGGTATTCATCGCCCATAACGTGGCATCGCCGTTGCGGCGCCGGGTGATCGAGGCCTTTCAAAAGTACAGGACGCCTCTGAAGATGGGCATCGAGCTGCCCACCATCGAGGCCATCAAGCGGTTTGTAGCCATGGGTAATGGAGTGGCCCTGGTGCCGCACCTGACCGTGGCCAGGGAACTGGAGACTGGGGATCTGGTGCGGGTGCCGGTGGACGAGTTGGAGGTCAAACGCGTGCTGCGCCTGGTTTACCGCCGACAGGCTACGCTCTCGTATGCGGCCAGAGCCTTTCTGGGCACCGTCCGGGTTCTCGCCCAGGAACAGGGGGCGCCGTTCCACTACCAGGCGGAGCGGGCCGGCTGAAGGATTCCAAAATGCGGGGCGTCGGTGTCGGGCAGGCGTCCTGGATCTTGATTTTGAGAGCGGGGAAACCTCATCCTTTCATCCGCCCCTCATCTTCAGCCCGGATCTTCTCCTGCCCGGAGTCTGACGCGCTCCCGGATCTTCCGTTCCCCCACAGCACCCGTTTTCCCCCCTGCGACCATCGTCTCAGATGGTTCCGGGAGAGCGATTGCTGTCACAGACCGCTCCGGCCAGTTACAATGCTGAGAGTGGGGCCCGGCTCGAACCGGCGCACCGGAATCGACAAGCTCGTTGCCAGCCGGGCGGTTGAGCAGTCGTGAGGATCGGAACCGAATGAAAAAGATCGCCATCATTGCATTTCTGCTGACCGTATGCGCGGTCGCAGGCCGCGCCCAGGAAAGCCGCCAGGACGTCAGCCTCAGCGGCACGGCGCTGATCGAGCCGTTTATCGCCTCGTCCACCGACGTCTACGTTCACTCGACCACCGCCTATGGCGCCTTGTTGAGCTACCGCTTCATGCTCACTCCGTCGAGCGCCATCGAGGCCAACTACGGAATCACCTACCAGAACAAAATTCAGTACTCGATCAACCCCAACCAGATCAAAGTGCTGGCCCGCACCCAGGAGATCTCGGCCGCCTACGTCCGCAGCTTCAACTACCGCAAATTCAATCCCTTTGTTGAGGCCGGTCCGGGCGCATTTATCTTCCTTCCCATCCTCAACTCCGGAACCACTACCCATGACACCAAGCAGCAGACCGAGATTGGCTTCATCTATGGCGCCGGAATCGCCTACGAGATCAGTCCCAGCTTCGACATCCGCGCCGAGTACCGCGGCATGATCACCAAGGTGCCGACCTTCAACGATACGGTCGACAACCTCGCCACCAACAAGTGGTACAACATCTACGTGCCGACAATCGGCGTAGCCTACCACTTCTGATCGAAGGTGTTGCTTGAGAATCGGGTTGTTTCAAGGGGATGGGCTTGAGCCTGTCCCCTTTTGCTTGCGTCCGCGGCTGCCGGATTTGCGGATATAGCAAAACCAGAGTAGCTGTACCCAGAGGCTATAGCTCAAAGTGGCTTTTTCCTCGAGAAAAAGCCACCTCGCATACGTTCCGCGAGGGCACGTTTACTCTGGTTTTGCTCTAAAGACGCACTCTGCTCAAAAAAAAGTGCAGAGTCTGGCGAAGGATTCGAGTTCGAGCAACTGCTGGCCTTCGGGCGCCCGGTCGAGCGTGGCGTGCTCCAGCACCCAAGTGTCCTTGTGAAAGAGGAAAACGGCGTTGAGGCCGGCGGCGAGAGCCGGGTTGATGTCGCTCTTCGGACTGTTGCCGATCATCCAACTGGCGGGCGGGGCCAATTCATGGCGATCCAGAACTTCGCGGTAGGCCGCGGGGTCTTTCTCCGGGACGATCTCGACAGCGGAAAAGTGGCCGGCCAGGCCGGAGATCTCCAGCTTTCCGGCTTGCTCGACGGGGTTGCCTTTGGTCATCAAAATGAGCCGGTGGCGAGTGGCCAGCTCGGCCAGGGTCTCGGAGACGCCGGGCAGTAGTTCGATCTCCTGTTCGGCGATGGAGGCCGCAAAACCCCGGATACGCCGCCGCTTTTCTTCCGTGACCGGAGCGGGACTGAGCCTCTCAAAGCAAGTGACCAGCGAGCGGGTAAAGCTGGTCAAGCCGTAGCCGTGCGCCAGGATGGTCTCGCGTTCGACGGCATTCAGCTCGGCGCGCACCTCGGAGGGCGAGTACTGGTGGTGGTTGAGGTAGCTGATAAAAGCGGCGATGGCGCGCTCGAAATAGACGTTATTTTCCCAAAGCGTATCGTCGGCGTCGATCAGCAGGGTCTGGCCCGAAGGAAATTGCGGCATGGATCTTATGGTAGCGAATCAGGGCGGGAAAGCTGGAAATGGCGGTTCGTTTTCTCTGATTTCCCTGAGAAGAAAGTAGAGAGGGAAGAATGCGGAATGGAGCGCCGATTTGTTGAGGCATTCCAGATCTCAAAATCGAAATCTGGAATGCCCGGTTTTCGTGCGGAATTCAGCTCTCTGACCGTTTGTTTCTTTACCTACTCTGGGTGCCCCAGGTTCCACCTTCGGAACCTGGTATGAGCAATGCAACCCACGAAATCACGCTGTCAGAGCCTTACAGCCCAGGTTGCGCTGCCAGCCACTGCTTCAGCTTCGGCTCCTGGAGCGTGCGCAGTTCGAGGCAGCCGTCGATGCGCTCGATGGCGTGCTGGAGGGATTTGTCGGAGGAAGCGACCTTATGCGTAGAGAAGAATTGTTCCACGCTGTCGCGGTCGCCGGCCGAGCAGAAGCTGCCTGTGGAACCGACCAGCATGGCGCCCATCTCGGTGGTGAACTGGGCCTGCACCTTGCCCCAGTTGTTCTGGATGTACTTCCAGGCTTGGGCGCGGGATTCGGGAATCTGCAGGGCGATGGCAAACTGGATGGTCGCGTCCTGGTTGCGAACCTTGCCCGAGGTGGCGTAGTCAAGAGAGCGCTCGACCAGGGCAGGGTTTTCAAACTGGGCCAGCAGGCGCAGTGCGCCCTCCTGAAAGTCGGGATTGGTGGAGGTCTCGTAGACCTTCTGCAACCTGTCGAAGAGCGCGGCGTCGCCGTTTTGGGCAGCCACAGCGAGGGCGGTCTGGCCCAGGGTGGGATCGACTGAAGCGGGATTGGTCAGGTACTCTTCCGTGATCTGGCGGGCCTGGTCCAAAACGGCGGGATCCTTGCCGTAGTAGCCCAGAATGCTGAACAGGCGGGCGCGCAATTCGCGCTTGCCGGCTGAGTCACTGCTGGACGGTGGCCCGAGCCTGGCGTACTCCGGCGCAAAGGTCGAGCGAATCCAGGCCGAAAGCCGTGCGCGCTCCTCTGCGGTGGCCGCAATTTGCGTGTAGGTTGAGTGGAGACCGTAATAGGCTTCGTTCACTACCTCCGCGTTGGGGTCGGCTTTGATGGCCGCAGTCAGGTCCAGATAGGCGCCGATGGGAGCCTTGTCGGCGTGCACCTGCGCCCACTCATCGCCGATCAGACTGATGCGCTCGTCCGGCGTCAGGCCGGTCTCCACGTGCGCCACCAGGGCTTTGTAAATGCTGGGTGGATAGGCGCTGCGATAGTAGCCTTTGCCGCCGGCATTGGCGAAGAAAAGAGCGCTGGCGGGCACGTCCAAGGAGGATTCGGAAGGGGTGAGAAGCTGGCAATCCTCGCCGCCGGCTCCGCTTTGGCCTTTCGATTCTGCCTTGAAGCAGACCGGCAGGGTCCACTTCTGTGCGGGGTTGGGCGTGATGCCGGGGCTGAGGTAAAAGCGCTTCTGGCTCACGGTCACCTTGCCGTTGGCCGGCTCGCCGAAGGTGAGGATGGGCGCGCCCGGCTGGATCACCAGGCTCTCCATGATCTTGTCCACAGGCTTGTGGCTGGTGGCGGTCTGCGCGTTCCAGAAATCCTGCGCGGTAGCGTTCGAATAGAGGTGGGCGGCCAGGTAGTTGTGCACTCCCTGCCGGAAGGTTTCCTCGCCCAGGTAGTTTTCCACGCTCAGCAGCACGGCGGCCGCCTTGCCGTAGGAGATTCCGTCGAACATCTGGTTGATCTCTTCGGGCGTGTCGGCCTTGGCGCGGATGGCGCGGGTGGTGGGCAGCGCGTCCAGATCCAGCGCCGAATCCACGCCGGAGACCTCCATCTGGTCAATCTTCCACTCCGGATGCATGGTTGCCACGGCCTTGGTTTCCATCCAGGTGGCAAAGCCCTCGTTGAGCCAGATGTTATCCCACCACTGCATGGTGACCAGGTCGCCGAACCACTGGTGGGCCATCTCGTGGGCGACGACCAGGGCCACCTCCTTCTTCGCGTCGACCGAGGCTGTCTTCGGGTCGAGGAGCAGGTCGGTTTCGCGATAGGTAATGGCGCCGAAGTTCTCCATCGCGCCGGCCTCGAAGTCGGGCAGCGCGATCAGGTCGAGCTTTTTGAGCGGGTAGGGAATACCGAAGTAGTGGTCGTAGTAGTGCAGCACCCACTCGGCGACCCCGAGGCTGTAGGGGGTGAGCGCGACCTTGTCGGGCGTGGCGCAGGAGCGGATAGCCACGCCGTCCGACTCACCCGTCGTGCATTGGAAATCGCCGACCAGGAAGGCCAGCAGATAGGTGGACATTTTAGGCGTTGTGGCGAAGTGGAGCGTGTGCTTGCCTGCGCCGGGGCCGGGGGTGTCGCTGACGATGGGCCCGTTGGAGATGGCCGTATCGCCGCTGTCGATCACCAGCGACCCATCGAAGGTGGCCTTGAAGGCCGGCTCGTCGAAGGAGGGGATGGCGCGGCGTGCGTCGGTAGATTCAAACTGGGTGACGGCGTAGTTGCGATGGTCGCCTTTGGAAAGATAAAAGCCGCGCAATTCGTTGTTCAGAATGCCGGTGTAGCGGATCTCCAGCGTCGCCTTGCCCGCGGCGAGCTGCCCGGGGACGGTGAAGGTGGCCTGTTGCTTCGCCGGGTCGAGCGTCACGGTGGCCGTTTGGGTCTTGCCGCCGTCGGTGATCGTCACGCTCTGGAAGGCGATCTCGATGGCGTTGAGGGTGATCGCGTTCGCTGGCTCGGCAAGGGTCACGTCAATCGACTCGACGCCGGAAAAGGTCGCGGTCTTCAGATCGGGCGTGAGCGTGAGCGTGTAGTGCGCGGGGCGAACGCTCGGAGACAGCCGCTGGGCCGTTGCCGGGCTGGCCCAGGCCAGACAAAGCGTCAAAAACGCCGCCGACGCAGCAATTCCAGCACGGGTCGATCGGCAGATGCGGGGGGAAAAACCGAAAATCTTCATGAAAGCTCCTGGAATAGAGTTCTTATTGCGCGGGGCCTGTCTTGGTCAGCAGGGAATCGAGCAGAAGCAGGCAGGCGCCGGTGACGATGGACGAGTCGGCCACGTTGAAGTCGGGCCAGAGATAGCTGAAGATGTGGACCTCGATGAAGTCCACCACCGAGCCGTAGGCGATGCGGTCGTGTACGTTGCCCAGCGCGCCGGCAAAGATCAGCGCCAGCGCGAAGGTGGTGAGTGTGACGCGGTTGCCCAGGCGGATCAGCAGCACCAGCACGATCAGCGCCGCCAGAAGCGAAAAGCCGATCAGCACCCAGCGCACCGCATCCGGCGAGGCGGAGTTGGCGAAGAGCGAAAAAGCCGCGCCATCGTTGGTCCAGTGCGTGATGCGCAGAACGTGCGGGACCACCGGAATGGCGCCGCCCATGGGAATATGCTTCGCCACCCAGGTCTTGGTCAGGCGGTCCAGAAAAAAAACCGCGGCGGAGATGAGCAGCAGCCTCGAAAGGCGGCGGGGTGGGGGGAATTTGGCGAATTTGGCGAATTTCACTGGGCGGTCTCCGTGCATTGCGTCACGGTGGCTTCGGGCGGGGCGATCTTCATCTCCTTGAGCGCCTCCTGGCAGCGCGTGCAGACGTTTTCCCAGATGCCGTAGTTGCTGACTTCAGGCATAAAGTTCCAGCAGCGCGCGCACTTGTGGCCGCTGGCAGGAGAAACCTTGACATCACACTTACTCTCTTTTCCTGGATTATTGCCTAATGCTGTCGATACTCCATAATCGGGCACTCTGGACTCTGTTACATCAATCACATTGACGCCGGAGACGTTGATGATCTCCTTGAGACCGGCAGCATGACGCTGCAAGAGCGCAAACTGCTCGCCGGAGGCAGCGATCTCCAACTCCGCTTCGAGGGCCTTGCCAATACGTTTGTCCTGGCGGGCTGCCTCCAGTTCTCGGAGGGCGCCATCGCGCACTTCGAAGATTTGTTTCCACTCCTCCAGAAGTTTTGCCGGATCTTCGGAAAAAATCTCTTCCGGCTTGGGGAAGAGCGCCAGATGAACACTCTTTTCGCGGCCTTCGACGGCGGGCAGATGCTCCCAGACCTCGTCGGCGGTGAAGCTCAGGATGGGCGCGACCAGGCGAACTAACGTCTCCGCAATCCGCCACAGAACCGTCTGCGCCGAGCGGCGTTCGTGGCTCGTCGGCGCGAAGGTGTACATGCGGTCTTTGAGCACGTCGAGATAAAAGTTGCTCAAATCGATCACGGCGAAGTCGTTGACCGCGTGGTAGACGCGATGAAACTCGAAGCGCTCATACCAGTCGAGAATATTCTCCGTCAGCTCGCGCGTGCGGGCCAGCATATAGCGGTCGAGCGGCAAAAGCTCCGCTTCTTTAACTCTGTCCCGGGCCGGATTGAACCCATGCAGATTGCCCAGCAGAAAGCGGAAGGTGTTGCGCAGCTTGCGATAGATTTCCGCGCAGCGCTGCATGAGGTTTTCGCTGGCCGCCATGTCTTCGCGGAAGTCGATCGAGGCCACCCACAGGCGCACGATTTCGCCGCCCAGGCGGTTGGCGATGTCTACCGGATCGACGCCATTGCCGAGGGATTTCGACATCGCCCGGCCCTGTTCGTCCAGCGTCCAGCCGGCCGTCGAGACGTGCGAATACGGCGCGCGGCCGCGCAACGCCACCGAGGTCAGCAGCGACGAATGGAACCAGCCGCGATGCTGGTCGCCGCCTTCCAGATAAAGGCACTTCGTGCCGTTTCCATTTTGGAAGCCCTTGTAAATCCCGCTCAACTCCTCGTCGGACTCGCAAACGGCGAACCAGCTTGTGCCGGAGTCGAACCACACGTCGAGAATATCGGTCTCTTTGCGGAAGCCCTGGCCGGGCGGGCGGACTTCTCCGCAATTCTTGCAAACGGTGTTGCCTGGCAAGAGTGCCTCGATCGGAGTCGTGTGCCATGCCTCCGCGCCGTGCTCCTCGAACAGCTTCACAATCCTGCGGTTGAGTTCCGCGTCGAGGATCGGCTTCTGGCAGGCTTCGCACATGAAAACGGCGATGGGAACGCCCCAGATGCGCTGGCGGCTGATGCACCAATCGGGGCGCGTGGCAATCATGTTGGTGATGCGCTCCTTGCCCCAGGCCGGGTCCCACACCACTTTGTCGATCTCTTCGATGGCCTGCTGGCGGAAGGTGGTGTCCGAGCCGTCGGCTCTCTTCACCGGCGTCTCCATGCCGATGAACCACTGCTCGGTGGCGCGGTAGATGACCGGATGATGGCAGCGCCAGCAGTGCGGATAGGAGTGTTCCAGATCGCGCAGGCCCAACAGGGCGCCCGACTCTTCGAGCATGGCGACGATGACCGGATTGGCGGCCCACACCTTCAGGCCTTCAAAGGCGGGCGGCGCGGCATGGTTCCAGGCGTCGGGGTCCACGTGGACGCGTCCGGAGCCGTCGACGCGGCAGATGGGGTCGATGTTGTAGCGGACGCCGGTGTAAAAGTCGTCGGCGCCGTGAGCGGGCGCGGTGTGGACAGCGCCGGTGCCCGTGTCGGCGGTGACGTAGGTGGCCAGCACGCCCAGAATGCTGCGCTCCAGAAACGGATGCTGGAAGGTGACGCGCTCCAGTTGGCTGCCTTTGAAGCGCGCCAGCTCCTTGGTCTCCCTCAACTCGCATTCGGCGGCAACGCTCGGGGCCAGCTCTGCCGCGACGATGTAAATTTCTTTCCGCGGACAGCAGTCATCGCCGGTCGTGGCCTCCAGAGCCACGTACTCGAAGTCGGGATGGAAGGCCACGGCCATCGACGCCGGCAGCGTCCAGGGGGTGGTGGTCCAGATGATGGTGGAAACCTGCTTGCCCGCCAGAGCCGGGTCGATCGCCGTCGGATCGGAGGTGAGCCGGTAGCGCACATAGACCGAGGGGCTGGTGTGCTGCGCGTACTCGACCTCGGCCTCGGCCAGGGCGGTGCGGTCGTGGATGCACCAATAAACCGGCTTGAGCCCGCGATAGACGAAGCCTTTTTCGAGGAAGCCGTAAAAGGCCTCGAGCGTATGCGCCTCGTAGTCGCGGCTCATGGTCTTGTAGGGCTTATCCCAGCGGCCAATGCAGCCAATGCGCTCAAACTGCGAGGTTTGCAGGTCCACGTACTTCTGCGCATACGCGCGGCAGGCGGCCAAAACCTCCGGAACCGGCATCTCCAGCTTCTTGCGGCCCAGATGCTCGTCCACCTTGATCTCAATGGGCAGCCCATGACAGTCATAGCCGGGGACATAGGGGGCGTCGAAGCCGGCCATGGTCTTCGACTTGACCACAAAATCCTTCAGCCCCTTGTTGAGCGCGTGGCCCAGATGGATGGGTCCGTTGGCGTAGGGCGGGCCGTCATGCAGAAGGTACGAGGGGCGGCCCACGCCGGCCTTGCGCAGCTCGGCATACAGTCCAAGCTCGGCCCAGCGGGCCAGGCGAAGCGGTTCATTCTGCGGCAGATTCGCTTTCATCGGAAAGGTGGTCTGCGGCAAGGTAAGGGTCGCCTTCAACTCCGGTGCTGGGGACATCGTTTCTCCCTGGGATGCTTCGATATGGTTCATTTCTTAGTGTAAATGGCGAGGAAAGAAAAAATGAATGGGACGGCATTCATTGCGCGGGCGCGTAAAGAGGAAAAATGCGCCTATTCCTGACTCCAGCCTTCATCCCGAGGTGACGGCCAGGCAGTTTTCCCGTCTATCGTTTATGGAAAGCCCGGACAGGCAAAAATATGAGAGTCTGGATTTTTTGAGCCTTCCAGACGAGACACAATCGGGCGAACTCAAGCATAATAGGAGAACGGGCCATTATGGAAGAACTGGCTTGGATACGGTCAATCACCCGCTCGAACCGGAAACCAGGCATACGGGAGCCACAGAACCAGCCGCACACATGGCAAACGATCTGCTCATCCAACCTGAGATAGAACTAGAAGCCGGGGCCAGCGCGGGCGACGGACAGGAAGACTGCGAGCTGGACGTCGACTTTGGCTTCCCCGTCGAGGACCGGCCCATCTGGACCGGGCTTTACGAGAGCATCCACGACGCCCTTTTTCTCCCCAAGCTGCCCCCGCTCGAACTGACTTCGAAGCCGATTCCGGTGCCGGACCGGATGGCGGTCAAGCGCAATCCCTGGGCTGTCGGCATCTCCACCGCCATCAATTTGACGATTCTGGGGTTTTTCCTCTTCCTGGGCGTGAGAAAGATCATCAACACCGTCAAGCCTCCCATGATCTCGACCGACATCGATGTCGGGGAATACAAGACGCCCAAGGCGGTTTTGTCGGCCGGCGGCGGCGGAGGCGGCGGCGACCACAGCGTTGTCGAAGCCAGCAAGGGCAAGCTGCCCAAGATCGAGAAAGCTCCAGTGGTTGCGCCCCAGGTGCAGACCGTGGACAAGCCCAAGCTGGCCATGGAAGCCGCCATCAATGTGCAGAAGGACATCCCCCTGCCAGATAATCCGATGCTCCCGAATCTGGGCATGAAGGATTCGGTCAACGTCAAGCTGGCCTCGAACGGACAGGGCGGAGGCAGCGGCATCGGAACCGGCTATGGCGGCGGGCTGGGCTCGGGCAGCGGAAATGGCTACGGATCCGGATCGGGCGGCAACTACGGCGGTGGAGTGTATCGCGTGGGCGGAGGTGTTTCAGCGCCGGTTCCTATATTCCAGCCTGATCCTGTGTTTTCCGACGAGGCTCGCCGGAACAAGTACCAAGGCATCTGCGTGGTCCGGATCATCGTGGATGCGCATGGCAATCCGCAGAATCCGCGGGTGGTGCGCGCGCTGGGCATGGGCCTGGACGAGAAGGCCATCGAGGCGGTGATGAAGTGGAAGTTCAGGCCCGGTATGAAGGGCGGTAAGCCCGTGGCAACTGGACCGGTGGACGTAGAGCTAAACTTCCGCATGTTCTGAGGACTGGAGTCGGCTCAAGCAGGGAAGAGCGAAGCGCATGAGCGCTTCGCTCTTTTCATTTTGACGGGAAAATCCGGTCGAAATAGCCGTTTCGAGGCTGAAGCGGGACGGGGCGGAAGTGTGCGGAGGCCGAAGCGGGCGGAAACGCAGAAACTGAAATCGTTGGGGAAGTTGGCCGCGTGGGCTGCCCTGCGCCTGACAGCGCTGTGAGATGAACAATGCCGTGTGGCGAAGGGCAATTTCGAGCAAAAAACTCTTTTGGCTGGAGTCGAGGCTGGATGCGTCAAAAGTGGAAGCCGCAGGGGGAGGGGTTGCGGCTCTTGTTGTTTGTACGCGGTCTTTGCCGCTGTGGATATGTGCCAAGGAAAACAACAGAATGAGGAAAGAATGGTGCGCCCGGAGAGATTCGAACTCCCGACCTACTGATTCGTAGTCAGTCGCTCTATCCAGCTGAGCTACGGGCGCACACAGTTGGTCTCTAGCGAAACCATCAACAGAATAACAGGGATTTTCCGGCGGCGCAATGCTCGCTGTTCAGGCCGCGGGCGCCTGCTCCGGGGCCGATGGCGGCGGAATCGCGGCCGGACTCTGAACCGCATCCGAATCGATCTCCAGACCCGCCTGGCGAACCAGTTTTGCGACGGCGGCGGCGTTGAGGCGGGTGGCGTCATACTCCACGCGCAGGGTGCGTGCTGCGGGGTCGAAGTCGAGGCGGCGAATGCCGTACACCTCGCGGGTATCGGCCAGCGCACGGGTCACCGCATCCGTCGGCGGCGCGGCATAACGAAAGACAATCTCCACCGTGGTCATGGGGAAAATAATAGCAGGAGTCTACAAACTTTTCAGATACGCGCGCATTTCCGGGCTGGTCCAGTCCTGCGGGCCGATGTACTTGCCGCGGATGATGCCCTTGCGGTCGATGAGATAGGTCTCCGGCCACATATCGGTGTGGTAGAGCCCGGCGGCTTTCTGGGCGGGGTCGCGCACGGTGATCAGATCCACGCGATGAAGCGCGATGAAGCGGCTGTAGGCCTCCGGATCCTGGTCAATGCTGATGGCCAGGATGACCAGGCTGGGCATCTCGTGGTGCAGTTCGAGCAGCGAAGGCATCTCTTCGACACACGGCCCGCACCATGTGGCCCAGAAGTTGAGCAGCACCACGCGGCCCCGGTAGCTGGCCAGATGAATGGTGGAGCTGCCGTCGGAGACGGTGAAGTCCGGAGCCCGGTGGCCGGTCTGTGCCGGGTGTGCACCGCGATCGCAGCCAGCGGCGAAGGCCAGCAGCGCGAGTAAAAGGAGAGAGAAGAGCCGAGGCAGCCGCACCTCTCTATAATACGGAGCGAAAGGGCGCAGCGAAAGTGCGGGGACCGATGGAGAACGAAAAGGAGCCGGAAAACAGAGCTGGAGGAGGCGGATCGAGTCCGGTGCTCGGGCTTGCCGATCTTCCGGCAGGGACGCGGGAAGGCGGGGAAGCGGTGCCCGGACCGCTCTCAGGAGCGGTTTTCGCCCAGCCCGAGCCGGAGCCGGGCGAGTTGCTGGAGCTGACCGTCATCGTCCCGGCGCGCGACGAGGAAGGCTGCCTTGCCGCCTGCCTGCAATCGCTCGTGAGCCAGTCCGATGAGGCCTTCGAACTGGGCCGCGACTGGGAGTTGATCGTGGTGGATGACCACTCGACGGACCGGACGGCTGAGATAGCCAGCGGCTTTGCCGGGGTGACGGTGCTCGCGGCCGCCGAGCTGAAAAAAGGCTGGATCGGCAAAAATCATGCGATCTGGACGGCGGCCTGGCGGGCGCGAGGACGATGGCTTCTGTTCACCGACGCCGACACCGTGCACGAGCCGGGAGATCTCGGCCGCGCGATGCACGAGGCCGCCCGGCACAAGGTGGGCATGTTGAGCTATTCGCCGCGGCAGATTGTGAGCGGGCTTTGGCAGCGGTCGCTGATGCCGCTGGTTTTTTGCGAGCTGTCGCTGGCCTATCCGCCGGCCAAGGTCTCCGACCCCGCCGAGCGCATCGCCGCTGCCAACGGGCAGTTTCTGCTGGTGGAGCGCGAGGCCTACCGGAAGATTGGCGGTCACGCGGCGGTCAGCGACAAAGTTCTCGAAGACGTGGAGCTGGCCTTTCTGGCCAAGCGGCGCAAGCTGGGCCTGCGCTTCCGCTACGCCGACGACGCGCTTTCTACGCGCATGTACCGCTCGACGGCGGCGATGATCGAGGGCTGGACCAAAAACCTGGCGCTGCTGTTTGACAACTGCCTGGCGCTGGCGGTGTGGCGGGCGATCGACATTTTCCTCCTGGCGGGCTTGCCGGTGCTCGCGGTCTGGCTGTGGAATGCCCGCTTTGCCGCCCATTCGCTGCAGTGGCTGGGCGCGGGGTGGGTTCTCGCGCTGCTCTGGGTGCGCACGCTCGTCCGCTTCTATGCGCGCGTGGCCAAGAGCAACTTTCCGTTCATCGATTGCCTCCTGGCGCCACTCGGGCTGCCGCTGTTTGTCGCGCTGCTCTGCCGCAGTTGGTTCCAGCACCGCATTCTGAAGCGCGTAAGCTGGAGGGGAAGAGAATATGCAAATTAGAGCAGTTTTTAGCTTGAAGGGCATAGCTGTTCTGGCTTGTACGAGCGTTTTTCAGGCTTTTCCGCGAGATTCTGTCTGTGAGAGCCGGCTGTCGGCACAAGGAAAGAGTGAAGCCTAGGCGGGGGGGCGAGCATCTTTTACGGTGAGGGGTCGGAATGATCTACTTGACGCGGCGGGCAACATTCTCCGCCTCGCACTACTACTGGAACCCGGCGTGGGACGAAGAGCGGAACCGGCAGACTTTCGGCCGCTGCGCCAATCGCAATGGGCACGGACACAACTACACGCTGGAGGTCACGGTCGAGGGTGAAGTGGACCCGGTGACCGGCTTTGTCGTCGATTTGAAATGGCTGAAAGCCATCATCGAGCGCCAGGTGCTCGACGCCTGGGACCATCGCCACCTGAATCTGGAAGCGCAGGAATTCGCTGCGTCAGAGCTTGCAGCAACGATTCCGACCACGGAGAATATCGCCATTGCCGCCTGGAAGCGGCTGGAGCCGTCGATCATCGAAGCCGACGGGGCACGGTTGAGCCGGGTGAGGGTCTACGAGACGCCGGAGATCTTCGCCGAATACCGGGGCCCCCGCGAACGGGACTTCGTTCGCGGGGAAAAATTCCGGGGCCCCGACGGACAGGTATTCGTCCGTGGGGTGGATTTTCGGGGGGAGGCATGATCGCCGCATCCGGAAGAGCCTATTTTGGCCGCCGCTATACCATCAGCGCCAGCCACCGGCTGCACTCGGAGGCGCTTTCGGCGGAAGCAAACCGGGCCGCCTACGGCAAGTGCAACAATCCTCATGGCCACGGTCACAACTATGTCGTGGAAGTGGTGGTCGCTGGAGCGGTGAACCCGGAGACCGGCATGGTGGTCGACATGGCCGTGCTGGATGAGGTGGTGCGCACAAAAGTGCTGGACCGCTTTGACCACATGAACCTGAATCTCGATCCGCTCTTTGCGAATCGGGCGCCGACGACGGAGAATCTTTGTAGAGCGGTCTTCGGATTGTTGAAGGGCGAGTTGACGGCGGGCGAGTTGGAGCGGGTGCGCATCGAAGAGACGGAGAACAATTTCTTTGAGTTTTACGGCGATTAAAGACAGCCGCGGGCGTTTTTTTGGCTGGGTTGCCGCAAACCAAGCGTCAAACTCCGCTCAGAGCAAATGTTGTTTCGTTGCACTGCCCGGATTGAAAAGATGAATCGACAGCGGGAGTACGCCCTATTCCCCAGGGCGGGAGGGATGGAAAGCATGGCGCAGCCAATGGCAGTGAGCAAGACCGTTCGCCGGACGGCGGGAGTGGACGAAGGCCTGGGCGAGTTCAGCACAGAGGAGATGTATCGCGAGATTTTGAGCCGCCTGGGCGAGAACCCCGGCCGCGAGGGGCTGCGCTCCACGCCCGCTCGCGTCGAAAAGGCGATGGCCTTCCTGACCAAAGGTTACGACGAGGATGCGGCGAAGATTTTGCGCGGCGCGCTCTTTGCCGAGGACTACGACGAGATGGTGATCGTGAAGGACATCGAAATGTTCTCGCTCTGCGAGCATCACATGCTGCCCTTTTTCGGCAAGGTGCATGTGGCCTATATTCCCAACGGCAAGGTCATCGGGCTGAGCAAGATTCCCCGTCTCGTGGAAGTTTTTGCGCGGCGGCTCCAGATTCAGGAGCGGCTGACGCGCCAGATTGCCGACGCGATTCAGGAAGCGATTGCCCCGCAGGGAGTGGGGGTGATCGTCGAGGCGCGCCACCTGTGCATGATGATGCGCGGCATCGAAAAGCAGCACTCCTCCACGGTCACCTCGGCCATGGTGGGCTGCTTCCGCCAGAAAGAGACGCGGCAGGAATTCCTTTCGCTGGTGCAGCAGCAGAGCTCAGGCGGCGCACTCTGACCGCGGCCAGCGGAAGCCGTGCATGGGTTGAAGAGCCGGGCGCGAGGGATGGGTTCCGGTCTCCGCCTCAGAGCGGGCGGTCAGGCGCGATCGGTGGCCATCTGGTCAGATTGCAGCCCGGGGTCTTCGCCTCCGGCCTGCGGATCTCCGCCTAAGGTCTGCAACCGGCTGCTGAGGAAATGCGATCGCAGCGCATTGGCCGCGGCGATCGATAGTTTGAATTTCTTCGATTCGATCTTTTCGATCTTCTTCAGCGCAGCACGATCTTCTGGAGAGCGGCTCGTTTTTTTTGCGAGATTGGCCATGTGTTGCCAGTCGTGCCAATCGCCAATCTTGTCCTTGACTCTGCCCAAAGCGGTCAGGAATTTCGGGTCGGCATCCTGAGAAAATTGCAGCACGTAGCGTAACTGCTTGAGCCGGATGCGAAACGAATGGAGATTTTCCGCGTCGAACTCCGGCCAGCCCTGCAACTCGGCCATGAGTTTCAGCGGCCGGTCCCCCGTCAGGCAATCGCGGCTGGCTTCGACTGCCGAGCCGGGGCACTTTTCCCCCTGCCGCTTGCCGATTTGCCTTGAGAAGCGGCTCAACCCTCGGCGGGCGTCCTTGCGTTGCCGCGCAACCGTATTTAGCAACTTTCGCGCTCTCTCTCGGCGCATCCCGGCCAGATGATCAAGCAGGCGGTGCGCGGAATCGCCGTGGCGCTTGCACAGGGCGCGGGCCATCGCGGTCAGCACGTCCACATCGCGCACCTCGCCGGCCGCCTTGCGCATGGCTTTGATGGCCTTCAGCATCGGTTGCGCAAACTTCTTTCGGTCGAGCCTCAGTACCCCCACGATCGCCTCAACGCGGCGCGCCCCGGTCCGCAGCCTGTGGACATCTTCTGCGGGCAGGTTCCGGGGCAGGCTCTTCAGCGCTTTCCTCAGCTTGCGAACCAGTTTCTCGACGTCGCCGGGTTCCATTTCCATGATTCTTTAGAGTAGGAGAGATTTGCCCTGGTTGGCAATGCGTTCCTGTCCGCTCAGAGAAGGCATTTACACTGTGAGCCGGCTTCCGATGGAACGGTGTTTCAGCTTGCAACGTGAAAATGCACTAAAGTAATGAGGTGAACGGACTTCTTGTTATCGACAAACCGGCCGGCATGACCAGCCACGACGTGGTGAGCCGGCTGCGCCAGATTACCGGCGAACGCTCGATCGGCCACCTGGGCACTCTGGACCCCATGGCTACTGGCGTTCTGCCTCTGCTGCTGGGCAAATATACCCGCCTGGCGCAATACTTTTCCTCGGCGGAAAAGAGCTATGCGGGGCGAATCCGCTTCGGCTTCGCCACCGACACCTATGACGCCGAGGGTGTCGCTGCCGGGCCGGACTGTTTGGCGGTTCTGGAACCTCCATTGTCGCTCGAGAGGATAAAGGCTGCGGCCAGCCGCTTTCACGGCGTGATGGAGCAGATGCCGCCGCCCTACTCCGCAAAAAAAATTGCCGGCAAGCCTGCCTACAAGCTGGCCCGCGAAGGCAAGCCGGTCGAACTGAAAGCCGTCCCCGTCAACATTTCCAGCTTTGAAATTCTGGCTCTCGACGGCGCCGAGGCCAGCTTCACGATGACCATCAGCGCCGGGGGCTACGTGCGCGCGGTGGCTCATCAGCTGGGCCAGGATCTGGGCTGCGGGGCGCACCTGAGCAGCCTGCGCCGCACTCAGGCCGGGGTCTTCACGCTCGATGAGGCGCACACGCTCGATGAATTGCGGCCGTTGACGGGCTGTGCCGAGGCGCTGGGAATGCTGTGCGTCCATCCGCGCAGCCTGTTGCCGGAGATGCCCGCAGTGACCGGCGATGCGCAGGCTCTCGGGCGGCTGCGCAATGGATCGCAGGCCAACCTGCCGGAGTTCTCCAGTGCGCCCCGGGTGAAAGTTTTTGCCGGCCAGCGCGAGCTGGTGGGCATCGCCAAGCGCGTGGCGGGAACGCTTTTTCAGCCGGTGGTGGGGATGGGATGAAAAATGCGGCTTCCAGGTCTCTGACCGCTTGTTGTCGCACCAATTGTGAGCGCTCCGTATCCTGATTCGGGAACCTGGGAGATGATTCATTCCCGCAGTCACGGTACTAGCTGCCTTTGCGCAGCAAAGGCAGCAGCGCCGGCAGCAGCGTTCGCGCGATGATCTCGGAGCCTTTGGCGGTCGGATGGATGCCGTCGGGCTGGATGGAGCCGGGAACGTGGATCAGGTTCTTGTAGATCATGGGCACAAAGGCGACATGGTCTTTGGCGGCCAGTTCGCGGAAAACCTGATCGAATTGCCGGATGTAGTCGCGGCCGTAGTTCGGCGGGAGCGTGATGCCGGCCAGCAGAACCTGGATGTGCGCGCTCTTGAGGGTGGTCAGCACGGTGTCGAGGTTGCGGCGGGTCTGCTCCGGGGGCAGGCCGCGCAGGCCGTCGTTGCCGCCGAACTCCACGACGACGATGGCCGGGTGCAGTCGCAGGATGAGGGGCAGGCCGGCGACGGCGTCCTTGGTGGTGGCGCCGCTCGTGCCCTGGTTGTTCACCTTGTAGTGGTAGCCGCGGCGGTCCAGAGCGCGTGCGAGCGCGTCGGGAAACGATTGCCCGGCTTCGAGCCCGTAGCCGGCGGTGATGCTGTCGCCGTAGCAAACCAGCAGCGGCTGGCCGACGGCCCAAAGGGGGCTGGCTGCCAGCAATAACCCGAGCAAAGCGAAGGCGGCGCGGCGAATGTCCACAGTGAAAGTGTAGCAACGGGGCTTGCGGCGGCGCTCATGGGCGGCTTCCCATTCTCTTGACCCCCCTTGCGGCGGTAAAATGCGTTCATTTGCAGCAGGACGATCAAGGCGGTAGCCTGTTCGGCCAAGGCAGCAGCCTGTTCGGCGTGAACTGCCGGCCGTTCAACAGGGTTCAATGGAGTGCGCCGCGCCGGCAAATTCGCGGAGAGAGAAAACAGGAGCAGCCGATGTTGAAATTTCAACCAGCCGGAGCGGAACAATTCGAGCGGCCCGATGTGCACGCGGGAGACAGGCCAGTGGGCGCGAGCTTTGCAACCCGGTCGGCGGCCATGGGCTGCTCAGGCGCCGCGGGAACCACGCATCCGATTGCAACTCTGACGGCCATCGAGATTTTGAAGCGCGGGGGATCCGCCGTCGATGCGGCGATTGCCGCCAATGCCTGCCTGGGATTCCTGGAACCGAACTGTTGCGGGTTGGGCGGCGATTGCTACGTCCTGCTGTGGGATCCGAAACTGAACCGGGTGGTGGGCCTGGCCGGGTCGGGACGGTCGCCCAGATCGCTGAGCCTGGAGATGGTGCGCCGCCGCGCCGTCGATGGCGTGATCCCGCAGTTGGGCGCCATCACCGTCTCGACGCCGGGCGCGCTGGACGCCTGGTGGACGCTGCACCAGCGCTATGGCCAGCTGAAATGGGCGGAAATTCTTGCCCCGGCGATTCATCTCTGCGAGCAGGGTGCGCCGGTCCCGCAGATACTGGGCTTTTACCTCGCGCGCAGCCTGGCTGTCTTCACGCGGCCAGGCGCGGGCGTGGAGGAGACGGCCAATGCGTTGCGCACGTATGCGCCCTCCGGCCGCGTGCCCGGCGAAGGCGAACTCTTCCGCAACCCCGACCTGGCGCGCACCTATCGCATGGTCGCAGAGGGCGGCCGCGATGCCTTCTACGACGGGCCGATTGCCCGCGGCATCGAGGCATATTTCAAGCGCATCGGAGGATGGCTTTCCCGGGACGATCTGCGCGACCAGCACGCGGAGTGGAGCGAGCCGCTGGTGACCTCGTACCGCGGCGTGGAGGTCTATGGAATGGCCGCCAATACGCAGGGGCTGGCCACGCTCCAGATGCTGAATATTCTGGAGAACTTCGATCTTCGCGGCCTGGGCTTTCAGTCCGCCGCCTCGATTCACGCGCAGGTGGAGGCCAAGCGCCTGGCCTATGAGGATCGGGCCCGCTATTACGCCGACCCGGATTTTGCGGGGATTCCCGTCGAGTGGTTGAACTCAAAAGCCTACGCAGAGCAGCGCGCCAGCCTGATCCGGCCCGGCCAGATCATGACGCAGGCTTATCCCGGCCACGCTCCGAGCCGCGGCGACACAACCTATTTCACCGTGGCGGACGCGGAGGGAATGATGGTCTCCATGATTCAGTCGAACTACCGCGGAATGGGCTCGGGACTGGTTGCCGATGGGCTGGGATTCATGCTGCAGAATCGCGGCGAATTGTTCTCGCTGATCGATGGCCATCCGAACATTTATGAGCCGGGGAAGAGACCTTTCCAGACCATCATCCCGGGGTTTGCAACGCGCAACGGCAAGCCCTGGATGTCTTTCGGCGTGATGGGCGGCGACATGCAGCCTCAGGGACAGGCGCAGATCATCGTCAACCGCGTCGATTACGGGCTGGATATTCAGGCTGCCGGCGACAGTCCGCGATGGCATCACGAAGGGTCGTCGCAGAGCATGGGCGAAGACCCGCCAGGGCTGGGGCCGAACGGGCTTCTGCATCTGGAATCGGGTGTGCCGGAGGCCGCGCGCGGCGAACTGCTCGATCTCGGCTGGCCTCTGGGAGCATCGGACGGTGGCTTCGGGCGCTACCAGTGCATCGAACTGCGCGGCAGCGGCCCGGAGCGCATTTACGCCGCGGCCACCGAGATGCGGGCCGATGGCGTGGCGCTGGCCTACTGAGCGGCGCTCCAATTCACGATTGCCGGTCGGCTTTCAGAAAGCGTTCCTGGCCGGATGCCGTGAAGGCCGCGATGGCTGTGCAACAGAACCCGATGGCTGTGCAACAGAAAATCATGCGGAACACGGACGTCCGCACGACCATGAACATTTACGGGGATGTGTTCACGGATGAGATGAGCACGGCGGCCTTGAGGGTTGCTGAGCTGGCATTTCAGAGCATCGGAGCGCAAGCAGAGCGCAAATCTAGCTAGGGCATTTCTCCTATAGCAAAACCAGAGTAGCTGTACCCAGAGGCTATAGCTCAAAGTGGCTTTTTCCTCAAGAAAAAGCCACCTCGCATACGTTCCGCGAGGGCACGTTTACTCTGGTTTTGCTCTAAAGGTATGGAGTCTGGGTGCCCCACCCTTGACGCAAAGAACGCACCACGGTCCCGCTTCCGGGACCTGGAAATCACAAAATCCCCCGCCGCTCCTTGCATGAAATTCCCTTCCGCCGGCGCACAATCGAAGCAGTCAGGAATGCGGGCATACAAGCAGTGGGCAGCGAACCACTGAAAAACCACCCCCCCCTCCCCCCTACCCCAGGGGGGTATCCGGCGGGAGTTTTTCGAGCAATTCTCCTGAAGGCAGAGTGTCTGGATGCCCCATCCTTGCCGCGTTCTTGTTTTTTGCGGCTATAGCAGAACCAGAGTTGGTGTATCCCGAAAGCAGTTCACTTAAGTTGACGCGACCATCAGGGAGCGGCGACCTCGCATGAATTGAACAGGACACAGGGACTCTGG
>Ga0182030_10008003_pt1 | contig 21968 bp, 21 predicted proteins | sample 812S3MmetaG_FD_121299 | JGI IMG/M metagenome (GOLD analysis project Ga0182030, IMG submission 121299) | Permafrost microbial communities from Stordalen Mire, Sweden - 812S3M metaG (Illumina Assembly) | ecosystem: Environmental > Terrestrial > Soil > Wetlands > Permafrost | place: Sweden... | reverse complement strand
GCGGTTGACACGATAGACGCCGCCATCCACGTCCACCCATGGCAGCAACTTGCCCAGCCAGCGCGGCGTGATTTCCGTCATCTGCGGGACGGTGACGGTGGCGGTGGCGAGGTTGCGCGCGGCGGCGGCGCTCAAGCTCAGGTGAAGTTCAATATCTTTGCTCATAGTTTAGTTTGGTTGGTGGTGGATGGAAAAAAATTATGCGCGTTCGTCATCAGAAAAGAACCTAGACCCTTCCGTGCAAACGGAGAAGTCAAAACTAACGCTTCCGGCCGCGCCGGAATCTGAACACAACTCGACATGAATACACTTTCAGTTTCATGGGAGCCTCCAGTTGACCGGTGAGCGCCGTGAGGTTCGCAACAATTTTAGAGCGGCGTTGACGCCTGCTGTTAATCAAAGCCTAAATATCCTGGCTGCCTTGTCAATGCCAATGTCTATTCAAATTGCCTTTATCCAAAAGGGCCGGCCGTTTCGAAAAGACGAACCGGTTTTGCCATGATGGCGAGTCAATACATCTTTGACTTCTCCGAGCCTGAACGGTTTGATGATGGCTTCGACTTTCTTCATGGTTCAAAGTGGTGGTTTACAGGTTTTGACCGATGGACAGCAGGCTGCGGTACGAATCCAGAATTGATTTCAGAGCGCCAACCGTCCCGTGAATTTGGGAAGGCCTGGGCGCGTGTGACGGCATGCCAATGTGGAGTTCAAAGGGTGCCGGATCCAATTCGTCAGTAACCGTGAGGAAGTCCGGCAAAGTTGCATTGGGTGACGCGCGAAGCGAGCCGGCATGTGACTCTTTTTTCGATATGCTGCCCGGTAGAAACCGTTGGGTGGCCTGTATCGCCGGTTGTACCAGCGCCCGGTTCAAAATGGCACTCTGGGTATCCACCAGGAAGCCGCCGGAATGATTCTTCGTCTGCAGTGAAATAACTCCATGAAATCGAAGCACCCCCAGTTCCCGTTCCAAGTAATACACTTCGGGCTGGGATGAGCCGCTCCAAAATTGCCCCGCCAAATCCTCGGCGGCGGCGCTTCGAGTGCGCGCCGCAAAACCAAGTGGGTTGCAAACGGGGTAGGCATAGATGTGGTAGCCCCTTGCCGCTTGCGGAGCGACTTCAAGTTCCTGCAAAAATTCCACCAGAGCTCCGAGTATCACCTGCTGCTTAGTGTAAGGAACGCTCGCGGATTTGCGCCGAAGCAACGTCGTGATTGTGGATGAAGTGGGCGCAAACGACAAATTGGCGAAGGTGCTGCCCGACGGTCGTCGTGTGCCGCTTCAGATCGGCGACACGCTGGGATTGAACGACTATCGCGCCGTCGTCGTGGGCATTTGCCGCGTGACGCGCAGTTTTCAATCGCAGCCGAGCATTTACACGACGTATTCGCGGGCGACCATCTTCGCGCCGCGCGAACGCAAACTGCTTTCGTTTATTTTGGCGAAGGCCAAGCCGGGTGAAAACGTGCAAGCCGTTTGCGACCGCATCCACAAAGCGACCGGACTTGCTGCCTGCACCCGCGAGCAGTTTGTGATGCTCACGCTGAATTACTTCATGAAACACACCGGCATTCCCATCAACTTCGGCATGTCGGTCGTGCTCGGTTTCATCATCGGCACGGCCATCGCGGGCCAGACTTTTTACAACTTCACCCTCGATAACCTGCGCTATTTCGGAACGCTCAAGGCGGTGGGCGCGGGCAACGGCCAGTTGCTTCGCATGATAATTCTCCAGGTGCTGATGGTTGGCGTGATTGGCTACGGACTCGGCGTCGGCGCGGCCTGTATGTTCGGCGCGGCGTCGGCTGACAGCGAACTGGCTTTTCGTCTGCCGTGGCAAGTGCTGGCGCTCACGGCGAACGCGGTGCTGCTGATTTGCGTCGGCTCGGCACTGTTAGCGACTACCCCACAAAAAACTCGTCGGGACGCTCTTCTCTGACGGATGATGTTGCGCAAGACGAGATGCTCACGAAGCGAGAACTGGCCGCGAAGTTGAAGGTCACGATTCGGACGATCGAAAATTGGCAGCGAGACGGCTTTTGCACTATATAAAAATTTCCAGCGTCGTGCTTTTCCACTGGCCGGAGGTCTTGGAGCATCCGAAATCCAATTTTAAAGTTTGTCGACGTGGTGTTTTACACCCTCGTAATTAGACTAGCCGGTGTCGGCTAAAATCGTCCCCGGTCGCCAGCGGATTGCCGATCTTCTCAAGACTCGCCCAGACTTTCACAATCTTGTGGCACGTGGTTTTTGGGAATTGTTCTGCTTGTTTCGATCCCTTTGCCGGTGCTAGGCTTCGTGCCGGTGCAACTGTGGAAATTAATTGCTGGCGGAGAAATTTTCTGACCATCAAACCATGGGGAAAATCCTAACAAATCCTAACACTAAAAGTTCGTTTTGGGGTGGTCAGACGACGAACGCGGAAAGTCGTGAAAACGTCGTTTCGCCCAATAATAACGGGCTTTCAAAGCACTTTTACCGAATATGGCCGAAAATGGTGTTTTAGATTCGAATCTCACCGCCCCGACCATTTTCTAATTTTTGATCGCCAACCGTCGAATGGAAATTCAAGCCGATCTGCTCGTCGAACTTGAGTCCATTCTCAAGCCCCTCAATCTGGCGGACATTTTCCCGGCCGCACAACCGCTTGAGGTCGAACTCGGCTGTGGCGACGCCTCGTTCCTGGTGGAATATGCGCGCCGGCATCCGGACCGGAATTTCATCGGTGTCGAACGGCTGCTCGGCCGTCTTCGGAAGCTGGACCGCAAGGGTCGCCGTGCCGGGCTGGCGAACCTGCACGGCGTACAGATCGAGTCGGCCTATTTTCTGAAATATTTGTTGCCGCTCCGGTCGGCGTCCGCGTTGCATATTTATTTTCCCGATCCCTGGCCGAAGAAACGGCACCGCAAAAACCGGCTTATCAACGAGTCGTTTCCCCGGCTCGCACAGGCATCGCTCGCGCCGGGTGGCGTGGTTTATCTGCGGACCGATGACGAAGATTATTTTGAGCAGATGACCGGGGTGTTTGGCGTGAGCCGGGAATTTCAGCCGATTGAAACGCCGCGGAGCCTGACGGAAATTCTCACGGATTTCGAACGGGAATTCAATGCCCACGGCATTGGCACTTTGCGAGCGGCTTATAGGTCAAAGGCAGAATGAAGAAGGCAGAATGCAGAAATTCAATTTCTGCGTGGACCGGTTTATTGCTTTATTCCGAATTCTACGTTCCTCTTTGTTGCCTACACGTCAATGACCGGGCCGTCGTCGTCGGATTTTCGGGATGGCGGCCGGCGGCGCTGAAAGGTGACGCGGGCGCCGCTCATGCCCGTCAGGGCGTTCAGCGCGAGGGACACGATGCTGATGATGGCCGCGCCGGCGAAGGCGTAGCCAAAAGTGTCCACATGAAAGAACGGCAGCAGCACGCTGATCATGCAGAGCAGCAGGGCATTGATGACAAACGTGAACAGGCCGAGCGTGAAAACCAGCAGCGGCAGCGCGATGAGCATCAGGATCGGCCGGACAAAGGCGTTGAGGATGCCCAGCAGAAACGACGCCCACAGCAGGTTGCCGATTTTGTTACCGTAACTGATGTGGTTGCGCAGGATGATTACCGCCAGCGCCACCGCGAGGGTGTTGATGGCCCAGTTTCCAAGAAAGCGCAGAATTTTTTTCGTTCCCGGCTGCATGGTCACATGATGAAAAATAGTGTTGCCCCAAAGGTGCGGCAGCCGGAATTGAAAGACAAGATGCAAACAGCCGGGTCAGCGACCTCCGGCAAAGCCGGAGGCTTGAGATAGCGTGAACCGCTCAAAGCGGTTTATGGTTGCTTTCACGCTTTCATGGGGCCGTCGGGCTTGCCGATGGCGATTGTCGTCGCCGCGCTCGCGCTGTTTCTGCTCCGCCGTCATCGCGAACATTTCGCCGGTCTCATCAAGCCTGCGCGTCGTGAAGTGGCGAATGTGGATTCACAGACCTAAGCCGCCCAAGACGGACAAGCAACCCAAGATCAACCACATTGTGGTGGATGCGCAGGGGCGGACGTACTTGAACGATGCGCTGGTCACGATTCCGGTTCTGAAAACCGGCCTGCAGCAGCTGAAGGCGGCGGACCCGGGCTTGAGCGTGGTGGTCAAGGGTGCCGACGAGGTGGATTACCAGAACATGATCAGCGTGCTCGACGTCCTCCAGCAACTCGACATCACCAAGGTCGGCCTCGCCACGGAGTAGAAATTCCTAATACCACTCAACCCTCGACGACATCCAGTTCGATGGGATCAACCTCGACGCGGTTCTTCCGCAACCATTTCACGGCGGCGGCAAGGATTTTCTGATCGCTGGTGAGTTCCAAGGCAATGATGCCAACCTTGTCGGTGATGTTCGCGCTGCGGATGTCGAAGACGAGATCAAATTTTTTGCTCAACTCCCAAATCAACGGGCGCTGGGCGCGTTCCGCCGGGAAGGTGAGCCAGTAGCGTTGGGATTGTTTGGCCATATTTGTTTCAAGTCAGGATGGATTCAATGGGAAGGTTGGGATCGAGATTTTTATCTTTGAGCCAAATTGGATTAAACAGCTTGGACTGATACTTCAACCCGGAATCGCACAAGAGGGTCACAATCGTCTGGTCCGGACCGCGCTCCCGGGCGAAGCGCACCGCGCCGGCAAGATTGATGCCGGAGGAAAGTCCGAGGAACAGACCTTCTTCACGCAGGAGCTGGTAAACGATCGTAAGCGCAGGCTGGTCCGCAATGCGATAAGCCCGATCAATCGTGATACCTTCCAGGTTTTTCGTCACGCGCGACTGGCCGATGCCTTCGGCGAAGGAATCACCATCCTTCGTATCAGTGTTGCCGTGGGTGAACCACGACCACATTGCCGCGCCGTATAGGGATCGGCACAAACGGTGGCGATCTTTGGATCGCGCTCCTTCAAATACAGCGCGGTGCCTGCCAGCGTGCCGCCGGTGCCGACGGCGGAAACGAACGCGGTGACTTCGCCGTTCGTTTGCTTCCAGATTTCCGGGCCGGTCGTGCGATAATGCGCCAGGCGATTGGCGACATTGTCGAATTGGTTCGCCCAGAACCAGCCTTTTTCCTCCGCGAGTCGCTGGGCGACACGGTTGTAATTGCCGGGATCGCTGTAAGGCTTTTCCGGCACCGTGATGACTTCCGCGCCGAGCGTGCGGAGCAGGCTGATTTTCTCCGGCGACTGCGTTTCGGGAATCACGATGACCGTGCGATACCCTTTCGCGTGACCGATCACCGCGAGTCCGATGCCGGTGTTGCCCGCCGTGCCTTCAATAATTGTTGCGCCGGGTTTCAACCATCCCTTCGCCTCGGCGTCGGTGATGATGCCCAATGCGGCGCGGTCTTTCACCGAGCCGCCGGGATTCATGAACTCCGCCTTGCCCAGAATTTCGCAGCCGGTCAGTTCCGAAAGGCGACGCAGGCGGATCAACGGCGTGCGGCCGACATGGCTTTCGATTCCGTGATATCGCGACATGATAATTTTTTCACTTTCACGGAAACCTCCGGCGAACCGGTCGGCACCGTTTGAATTAATATTGACGATGGCCTGGCAGCCTCTCGTTGGCGGCGATTGGCCGCACCGCTTTGCAAAATCAACATGCCGCCCGTCCGCACTGTTGGTGTCGGCACTCGGACGCTGGACCGTTCGGTTCACGGCATTCGGTCGCGGCTTAACACAAAGATGGCGAGATCGGCGTTCTGGTTGGCATCCTCCGTGACTTCGGTGCCCGCTTCGGTATTGAGCGTTATGCGGCGCTGGATGCGCAGGCCTTTCTCGCGGCAAAAATCTTCAAAATCCGTGATGGAAAGAAACCGGATGTCCGCCGTGTCATACCATTTGTCGCGCAGCCAGCCGTAGGTGCGCGGGGCGCGGCCTTCCTCCGCGAGAATGCGGCGCAGCTTGTGGAACGCCAGATTGGGAAAGCTGACGATGCCCAGCGCGCCCACGCGGAGCATTTCGGCAATCACGCCCTCAACGTCCTTAACCGCCTGCAACGTCTGCGACAGCACCACGCAATCGAATTGCTTGTCGGCAAACGTCTGCAAGCCTTCGTTCAGGTCGGCCTGGATGACATCCAGATTTCGCTGCAACGCGCCGAGAATTTTTCGCTCGTCCAGTTCGACCCCCACCAGTTGCCGATGGTTTTGTTGCTTGAGCCGCGCCAGCAATCGCCCCGTGCCGCAGCCGAGATCCAGCACGCTCGCGCCCGGCGGTATCAATTCCACGATGCGGTCGTAATCGAGGCGGCGCTCATGAAAAATGCTGGTGGTGCCGGGCAACTCTTCTTTCTCGACACGCGAAGTGTTAGGCGCGGGTGCGAGATTGTTCACGAAGGCGCGAATCATTTCGCCGTAACGATCGAAATCGTCCGGCAGCAGAAACGCATCATGGCCGCAGCCACTTTGGATGTCGCAGTAGCTCACGGCAGCGTTGTTATGAATCAGCGCACTTGCGATGTCGCGGGACTGGCCGGGCGGAAACAGCCAGTCGCTGGAAAAGCTCAACACCAGCCAGCGGCAGCGGGCGGGACGAAAGTTCGCCGCCAGTTGCTCCGGCGTTCCACCCAGATCGAACAAATCCATCGCCAGCGACAAGGCCAGATAACTGTTCGCATCGAAGCGCTCCACAAATTTGGTTCCCTGATGGCCGAGATAGGAGCCGACCGAAAAAGTTTTCTCAAATTCAATCGCCTCCTCGCGCGGATGCAGCCGGTCGCCCTCGAATTTCTGGCTCATGGCTTCCGGCGAAAGATAGGTGATGTGGCCGATCATCCGCGCCAGCGCGAGGCCGACGGCGGGACCGTGCGGCTGATCGTAATACTGGCCGCCGTGAAAAAACGGATCGCGGCGAATGGCGTTCCGTCCCACCACATCGAAGGCGAGCGCCTGGCTGGTCAAACGCGGCGAGCTGGCCAGCACCACCGCGCCGCGCAAACGCGCCGGATACCGCGTGGCCCAGGTCTGCACTTGATGTCCGCCGACGGAACCGCCGATGACCGCGACGAGCTGGCCGATGCCCAGGTGATCCAGCAACCGGCGCTGGACTTCCACCATGTCGCCGATGGTGATGGTTGGAAAATCTGCGCCGTAAGGTTTGCCGGTTGCCGGGTTGAGGCTGCTGGGACCGGTGGTGCCACGGCAGCCGCCGAGAAGATTGGGGCAGATGACAAAAAACCGGTTTGTGTCCACCGGCTTGCCCGGCCCGACGAGAATGTCCCACCAACCGGGATCGTCCTCGGCGTTGTGGCGGGCAACGTGCGAATCGCCGCTGATGGCGTGGCAGATCAGGATGGCGTTGCCGCCGGTTTCATCCAGCCGCCCGTAAGTTTCAAAAGCCACCGTGACGTTTGGCAGCGTGCCGCCGGATTCCAAGCCGAGCGGTTCGGCCAACGTGACACTTTGCGCGAAACGCAACGGCTGCGCGGTGCGCACCGTGTCGCTGCTTTCAAAAATGTCCTTGGCCATTGCTTTGGTTGAACAAACCGCCGCGCACCGGTGGATGGTTTTTCCCGCCGGTGCGCGGCCGCCATTTATTTCTGCGAAGCCTGCAATGCCTGTTCGATGTCGGCCTTGATGTCAGCCACGTCTTCCAAGCCGACGGAGAGCCGGACGTAATCCGGCGTGGCGCCGGTTTCCAGCAATTCCTCCGGCGTCAGTTGCGAATGCGTGGTCGAGGCTGGATGAATGACGAGCGATTTCGCGTCGCCGATGTTGGCCAGATGCGAGAGCAGCTTCACTGAGTTGATGAATTTCTTGCCCGCTTCCAATCCGCCCTTCACGCCGAAGCCGACGAGGCCGCCGAAGCCGCGCTTCAGATACTTCGCGGCGATTTTGTGGCTCGGATCGTCCGGCAAACCGGAATAAGAAACCCAGGTCACCAGCGGATGCGTCTTGAGCCATTGCGCGATTTCGAGCGCGTTGGCCGAATGCTGTTTCTGCCGCAGCGGCAGCGTTTCCAGTCCCTGCAAAAATAGGAACGAGTTGAACGGACTGAGCGCCGCGCCGATGTCGCGCAGCAGCGTGACGCGCACTTTCAGGATGAACGCCACGTTGCCCAAGCCGGGCACGTTGCTCAACGCGTCCCAGTATTTCAAGCCGTGATAGCTCGGATCGGGTTCGGTGAATTCGGGGAACTTGCCGTTGTTCCATTGGAATTTGCCGGAGTCCACGATGACGCCGCCGATGCTCGTGCCGTGGCCGCCGACGTATTTCGTGGCCGATGTGACAATGATGTCCGCGCCGAAGTCGAACGGCCGCACCAGGCCGACGCCGACCGTGTTGTCCACCACGAGCGGAAGCCCGGCCTCGTGCGCGATCTTGGCGATGGCTTCGAAATCCGGCACGTCGAGCTTCGGATTGCCGACGGTCTCGATGTAGAGCGCGCGCGTCTTCGGCGTGATGGCTTTGCGAAACGCTTCCGGGTCGCGCGAGTTCACAAACTTCGCCGTGCGGCCCAGCTTGGGCAGCGTGTAATGGAAAAGCTGGTAGGTGCCACCGTAGAGGTTGTTGCCCGCCACGATTTCGTCACCAAGCCGGGTAATGGCCAGCAGCGCGTAAGTGATGGCCGCCGAGCCGGACGCCACGCCCAACGCGCCGGTGCCGCCTTCCAGCGCCGCGATGCGCTGCTCGAAGACATCGGTGGTCGGGTTCATAATGCGGGTGTAGATGTTGCCGAATTCTTTCAGCGCAAAAAGATTCGCCGCGTGATCGGTGTTTTTGAAGACGTAGGAAGTTGTCTGGTAAATCGGTACCGCACGGGAGCCGGTGGTGGGATCGGGAACCTGGCCGGCGTGCAGCGCCAATGTGCTAAGACCTTTGGTTTGTGTGCTCATAATATAGGTGGTTCTTTGGTTGTTGATGATATTGTGGAACTGGTCGAATGCAATTACGCATCATGTGAAAACAGATTGCTAATGTCGTCCGAATCGGTGTTGATGTCGGCAAACAGCCATGTCGAGAGATAACGCTCCGACGACGACGGCACGATGGCGACGATGGTCTTGCCCTTGTTCTCCGGCCGCTTGGCCACCTGCAACGCCGCCCAGATCGCCGCGCCGCTGGAAATGCCGACGGGAATGCCGTCAAGCTGGTTGACCTCCTTGGAAATCGGGCCGGAATCCGCCTCGTCCACCTTGATAATCTCGTCCACGATTTTTGTGTTTAGATTCGCCGGGATGAAGCCCGGCCCGATGCCCTGCAACTTGTGCGGTCCGGGCGCACCGCCCGAAATCACCGGCGACTTCACCGGCTCGACGGCGATAGCCTTGAACGACGGCTTGCGTTTCTTGATCACTTCGGCCACGCCGGTGATCGTGCCGCCCGTGCCCACGCCCGCCACGATGAAGTCCGCCTTGCCGTCCGTGTCGCGCCAGATTTCCTCGGCGGTCGTCTGGCGATGGATTTCCGGGTTCGCCGGATTGGAAAACTGCTGGGGAATGAAGCTGTTGGGAATCTGCTTGCTCAATTCCTCGGCCTTGGCAATCGCGCCTTTCATTCCTTTTGCGCCCTCGGTGAGCACGAGCTTCGCGCCGAGAATTTTCAGCAGTTTCCGGCGCTCGGTGCTCATCGTCTCGGGCATCGTCAGGATCAGTTTCAATCCCTTCGCCGCCGCGACGAACGCCAGCGCGATGCCGGTGTTGCCGCTGGTTGGCTCAATGATGACGGTGTCCTGTTTGATTTTCCCGGACTTCAATCCGGCGTCAATCAGGGCGATGCCGATGCGGTCCTTGACGCTGGAGAGCGGGTTGAAGAATTCGAGTTTGAGCAGCACATCGGCGAGGGCGCCGTGTTTTTTCGCCGTGCGGTTGAGCCGCACGAGCGGGGTGTTGCCGATGGTTTCAGTGATGTCGTTATGGATGCGTGACATATGGCTAACTGGTTAAATTTATTGGCTTCGGTTTTTATTTTCCAAAATTTGGGCTGGAGGCGGCCCGGCGGCGCAAAACGGTGCGCGCGGAGGAACCACGACGTGGCCGCAAAAGCGGGCACCGGAGCCTCCTCCAGCCTGAATCGTTTTGGCTTTTAGAATTCCCATTTGGTCGTGATGCCCCAGACGCCATTGGCTTCGTGGTTCAGCACATTGCCGAAGTGACCGTAGCCAGCCGCGAGCGTCAGGTGATTGTTGACGACGTAGGCGGCGTCAAGCGTCCACCAGTCGCCTTCGTGTTTCACCAGATTGCCAATCGCCTTGTAATCCCGGGGCTGTTGCTTGTACTCGGCCGCCAGTGCCAGATTGCCGGTGATGAACACCACCACGTTGCCTTCAGCCACAAAGTTGTACTCGCTGGTAAATCCGCCCAGACCATCCCACACCGCGGTCGTGGCGCGTCCGCCGAGTTCGAGCAGCACCGGCCGCGGCAGTTGCGTGAACAACTTCGACGCGTAAAGCGTGTAATCCACGCCGTCATGGTGCGAGATGCCTGCGGCGGCCAGCGCCCCGCCGGTTTGACTGTTCGCATCGCTGATGCCGTCGTTGTATTTGTAATGCACGCCGGCGGTCACTGCCGGAATCCATTTCTGGTCGAACTCGCCTTCCTTCAAAATCTGGAAGCGGGCGTTGAAGTTGTGCAATTGCACGTCATCCGGGCCGCCATAGCCGCTGCCCAACGCCCGCGGCAAATCACCGAGGCTGAGTTGATTCCAGCCGTAGCCCAGTTCCAGCCGCTTGAACGGCGATTCGGTAATCGTCAGCGCTTCGAGGTTCACCTCGTGTCCGAGGTTGACGTAACTGAAACCCACGCTGGGACGGCCAACCGGCTCGCCGTTGCGCGGCGGATTGACGATGTAAGCCGACAGCGTGGCGAAAATGCCGCCGCTGCCTTCAATCTGGTGCAACGGCAACGGCGCGGGCTTTTCGGCCGTTGCCGGAGTGGCGTTGGTTTCACCTGCTTTGACGTTCCCAACAGCTGCCACCAATAGCGCAGCCAATGCGGGAACCGAATATAAAAGCAGTTTTTTTTGGATTCGGAGTTTCAAACCTGTTTTCATTTTATTTGTTTGTTTTCATTAACAATCCTCCGGAAGTCCGGTCAGGTTGTCTGGTGGTTATTCTTTGGTTCTTTGATCCAGTTGTCTGGTGATGTTAAATTTCGATTCACGCGGCACATTCCCCGGCACGTGCGCCCACGACAAAGGGCTGGTCCGAGCCCAGGTCGCGATAAAACGCGGGTTGTTCTGCCGGGGTCGCAACGCGCGTCAACGGTTCAAGCCGCTGCTTCAATGCCGGCAACCCGATGCGGCCGACGAACGAGGCAAAATTTTCCGCCGCCTGGCGCTCCGCCCGGTAAAGTCCAATGATCTCGCGGACCGCTTGCGCCACGTTCAGCGCCGGAATTTCCAGCACACGCGCGCCAAACGTCTCGGCGGAAGAAACGCCGCCCAGCAGCAGCGCATAGTGCGGCACCGGACGATTGTGAAAGTTCTTCGACACGCCGAACAACCCGATGTCCGACGCATGGTGATGGCCGCAGGAATTCGGGCAGCCGGAAATGCGGATGCGCAGTTGCTGCAGCGAAACATCGTCGGACAGTTCCTTTTCCAGCGCGCCGATGATCGCCTCGGCTGCCGGACGCGGATTGGTGATGGCCATCAGGCAGGCGGTCGCGCCCACGCAGCGCGTGATGTCCGGCAGTTGTTCCGCCGAAGCCCCGGCCAGCGAACCGCACTGGAGCGATTGATACAACTCCGGCAGCAAAGTTTCCGGCACCCAGCGCAGCAAAATATTTTGCTCAATCGTCGTGCGCAGTCCGCCGGCAAACTGACGCGCTGCGCTCGCAATTTGCCGGAGCTGTTCGGGACGCAAATCTCCCAGCGGACACCGGATCAACGCCGAGACAAATCCATTTTGCCGTTGCTGGTGGACATTGCTTTCGCGCCAGGCCTGAAAACCTGCATCGGTTGAAGCTGATTTGGCTCCGCGTCCGGCTGCCGGTTTCAATTCCACAATTTCCGGCAAGCTGCCACTGAAAGTTTGCCATTCGGTGTCGGCGCCTTTCAATTCGGCGTGCACTGCCTCGCGGAATTTTTCGATACCCCAATCCGCCAGCAGCCATTTCAGCCGGGCGCGCGCGCGGTTTTCCCGATACCCGTGCCGGTTGAACACGCGCAAAATGGCTTCGAGCGAGGTGAATAATTTTTCGGCCGGCACGAATTCTTCCAGCACGAGCGCGGTTTTTGGCGAGGCACCCAGACCGCCGCCGATGGTGATGCGAAATCCCTTTGCCCCGTCCCGCCGCGTCGCGCGAACGCCAACGTCCGAAACCAGGGTGCGCACGTGATCCTGCGCGCAGCCCTCAAACGATAATTTGATCTTGCGGGGAAGCTTTTGAAAATCGGCGTGCTCGCGGAAATAGCGATCCACCGCGAGCGCAAACGGCGTGACATCGAAACCCTCGTCCCGCGCCACGCCGGAAAAGGGACAGGCCACCACACCGCGCACGAACGGCCCGCCCGTGCGCAAAGTTGTCAGGCCGGCCGCCTCGAGTTTTTCCAGTGCCGCTGGAATTTCCGCCGCCGGCAGTCCGGCGATTTCGATTCCCTGCCGCGTGGTCAAATGCGCGCCCGCCTCCCAACCCGATTGCTCGGTCAGCGCGGCCACGGTTTCCAATTGCTCTGCGGTCAGAACTCCCGCCGGGATGCGGATGCGGATGATGTATTGTCCGGCCTTTCCGCGCAGGCTGTAAATGCCGTGACGCACACGGAGGTTCTTGGTGGCATCCGTCGGCCCGGTTTGAATTTCCTGACGCAGAGCCTCGGCCAAGCCGGCGAAACGACCTTCCTGAATGTGCGGGCTGACAATCATCATTGTTATTAAATAGACGATATTAACTATCGTATATTCGCTGGAAATTTTGCGGCCTGCTCACCATATATTGCCAAAGCGTGTACTTGGATTGTTCTTAAAAACTCAATAAAACAACTAAAACTGCAATAATATTACCAAATTCCATTATCGAAATTTTTGTCAAAAAAGTATTTGACGAACACTATAAAGTATTTATATTAACGACATAGTTAATCGTAATTAACTAGGCAGGCTGACCGGACAACTGGAAGTTCCCATGAAAATCAAACATTTATATGTCTGTTTTGCGGAATCCAGTTCAACGGCAGTCCTTCGCTGTTTCAGCGAGTCTGAAACCTTTGCTGCTGCTTTGCCGGTTTGATTTCCGGCAAAAATGCTGGGAACTCCCCGCCTTGGAAATCCGTCACCCTTGCGATTCCCAATTCCGCGCCGATTCCGCCGCCATGGCGTCTGTGATTTCCCGAAACCCTTCCGAATTTTCCGACCCTTCATTGGGAGGTGCCAAACCCTCGAAGATCGCAACCTGCCGGATTGGCATCCGGCCTCCCAACCAACGGTCTTTGGGGAAAACCAAACAACCAACAAAGGAACAATGAAACTTAAATATTCATCACTGGCTGCCACTGTCGCGGCCACGCTCGTTTCGCAGGCGCTCTCGGCGTCGGCGGATGTCATCACAGATTGGAACCTGACGACCGTCAACGCCACTAAAGTCGCTCCGGCCCTGAACAGCAATCTGGCTTCGCGCATTGACGCGATTGAAGCCATCGCGGTTTATGACGCAGTCAATTCCATCAAGCAGTTCGGCTCGCCGTATCATTATTATTCGCCCAACACCGGTTCTGCGCAGGCGGCGGCGGCGCAGGCGGCGCACGATGTTCTGGTGAATTATTTTCCAGCCCAACAGGCCGCTTTGGACACCTCTTTGTCCAACAGTCTGGCCAACATCACGGACGGCCCCATCGGCAACGGCCAGACCGTCGGTTCAGCGGCGGCGGCGGACCTCATTGCGTTGCGCGCGAACGACGGTTCTGCTCCAAACGTGAGTTATACCAACACGGTAACGACACCCGGCGCTTATCAACTCACGCCAAACAGTCCGACGGTATCCAGCAACTTCACGTTTGCGGCTGGCATCAACGAACAATGGGGCACGGTCACGCCCTTTATTTTGACGAATAGCAGCCAGTTCCGTCCGCCGCCTCCGCCGCCGGTGACCGGTAACAACAAGACTTATATTCTGGCTCTGAACCAGGCCAAGACCACCGGCGCAACCAATGGCGTGAGCCACACGGCGGCGCAAACGGACATCGCTCAGTTCTACAAACAGGACGCTGAACTGACGGTGAACGAGGCGGCGCGCGACCTCTCGCTGGCGAATAATCTGGCGCTGACGAACAATGCGCTGCTGTTTGCGTTGCTGGACATTGCGGTCGCGGATTCGCGGATTGCGGTTTGGGACGCCAAGTACGCCTATCTTTATTGGCGTCCGATCACGGCGTTGAACGCCAGCCCGAGCGGCGCGGTCACCAACGGCTACACCGCGTGGCAGCCGACCATTGTCACGCCGAATCATCCTGATTATCCGAGCGGCCACAGCGGCACGGTCACGGCCGGATCGGAAATCCTAGTGGCGTTTTTCGGCGATGTGAACACGTTCACATTGCACACCACGACGGCCGGTGAATCGCCCCGGACGTTGACCTCGTTGAGCCAGTTGGAATCGGAAAACGGTTTGAGCCGCATCTACGGGGGCATTCACTACTCCTTCGACAATCTGGAAGGCCAGTCCGTGGGTGCGCTCGTCGCGGCTTACACGCTCGCCTACGGCCCGCACTTCAACCCATAAATCAAAATTAAAATCAAAAATAAAACTCATTGAATTAAAATTATGAAAAAAAATATTCTGCCAATCCTGGTCGCGGCGGCAACGGCTCTGCCGGTTTTGTCCCGCGCGCAAATCACGAATCCCGGGTTTGAATCCGGCCTGACGGGCTGGACGATCACGACCGGGGACACCGCCAACACTTTGAGCGACTTCACCACGGCGACATCGCTGCCCGGCATCAGCGACTTCGCTCACACCACGGTCAACCCGACGGAAGGCAGTCAGTTTGGGTTGATTTCTGATTCCTTGCTTAACTACAGCAGCTTTGGCGACACGGAAACGATCTCCCAGACGTTCAATATCAACACGGCCGGGACGTTGAGCCTCGATTACCGTTTCCTGACCGAAGCAGTGAATTACACGAACTACAATCCAAACGCGCAAATTACTCTGACCATCGGTGCCAGCACCTTTACGCTGGCGAGCGTTTCCCGGGACAATCTGCAAGCGGGTGGTGCCGGTGCGCTCCTGCCGGGCGCGGCTTATGCCGTGGGCGGGGACGTGAATGGCATCGGACAAAATGCGTGGCAAACGGCGGCGTTCGACCTGTCGTCGTATGTCGGGCAGAGCGCGACGCTGGCATTCAGCATTTCCCAAGATGCCGCGCCAAACGATTCGTTCCTGACCGACCAACTGGCCATTGACAACCTGCAAGTCGCACCGGTGCCGGAACCGACTGCCGGTTCGCTCCTGGCCGGCGGTTTTGGATTGCTCACTCTGCTAAGACTGCGGCGCAACCAGCCGTAGTCACGTACAAAGCGCGGGCGGCAGAACCTCCCTGCCGCCTGCGCCAAAAAATCATGAAAATATCCCTTGAAACCCGTTTGCTGTGGCTGTTCCGTATTTCGGTCTTTGCGACCTATGTCGGCCACGGCGCATTCGGCATCATCGGAAAAGAGGCCTGGGTGCCGTATTTCGGAGTCGTCGGCATTCCCGAATCGTGGGCCTGGCAACTCATGCCGCTCATCGGCACGGTGGACATTTCCGTCGGCCTGATCACGCTGCTGTCGCCGCGCCGCGCGGTTTTGCTTTACGCGACCATCTGGGGATTTTGGACGGCGCTGCTCCGCCCGCTGGCTGGCGAACCGGTCTGGGAAACGGTCGAGCGCGCGGGTAATTACGGTGTACCATTGGCGTTCCTGCTCGCATCGCAGGCGCGCGGCTGGTTTAGCCGTTTGGAAATTCGTCCGATTGACGCCGAATTGAATCATCGGCTGGCGTGGGTGTTGCGCGCCACCACCAGCGCGTTGCTCGTCGGCCACGGCGCGCTGGCGGCCGTGGTTCAGAAGCCGCTGTTACAACATCAGCTGGATGCGGGCGGCCTGTCGTTTGTGTCGCTTGCCGCTCTGGGCGGTTTTGAAATCGCACTCGGACTGACGGTGCTTTTGGATTCCGCCGGCTGGCTGCTGCTGTTTGTTGCGGCGTGGAAAATTACCACCGAGTTGCTTTATCCCATTTCTGGCGCGCCGTTTTGGGAATTCATCGAACGGGGCGGCAGTTACATCGCGCCGCTGTCGCTCTTTTTTCTCGTTCATCAATCCCGGAACCCGCTCAACAGATCACTCGTGCGCGAGCCAGGGTCAGATGTCGCGGAATTATTTCAGAAAGCATGAAACCGCAAAATTAAAGGGGTCGCCGGGCGGGCGGCGTAATTTGTGCGCCGCCCGCCATGACCAACCATTTCACGACTTGAAAACTGGAAAATGCAATGATCACAAACTTGTTGGGGAAAATTTTATTTCCGCACCGGCAGCCCTGGCAGCGTGCGCGCGAAGCCAAAGCAATGTTGGCGGCGGCGTTGGTCGCTCTGGCTTTGGCCGCAATCATCGGGCTGGTGATCTATTCCCGAAATTCCCTGGGCCGATGACCGGCTTTCAACCTGTGCCACCACCCATTTCAAACCCAAGTTCAAACCAAAGGAGTCGGCGCGCGGGCGGCGGATCTTCTCCGCCGTCCGTGCCGCTAAACTCGCAACCATTGTTAAAAATATGAAAATCCAGATTCATGACTGGTCCAGCCACCAGGCCGCCAATCCGTCCGACCATCGCACGGCCGCGGTGCGCCCCAACGCCACCAAAACTTTTGAACACCGCTACGAGCGGCGCAAGATCCGCGAGCAGTTGCGGCGGCTGGACTGGGATCTCAATGCGGACGACGAAGTTTTTGCCTGACACTTTGCCCTGATGTCCAGGGCGGTTTGTGGATGGTATGTCACAAGTCAGCGCCATTCGGACGAATCAATTGCGCAAGGCCGCCTTGAATTGGATTGGATTAAAACACCATTGAAATGAGAAATACTATGCGAGCATTCCAGCCTGCCCAACTCGTTTCCTCTCCGCTAAATGCGGCAGCCTTGAGTGATCAACCCAATGCAACCCAGCGGTTGCTGAAACCATTATTGGATTTGGCGGAGAATTCAGACTACCTGATCGGAGGTTCCGTCGGACAGTTTCTGGTTGATCAAAATGTGTTTCAGATCCCACGATTTATCTTCATGGGACCGACCGGCGGCGGTGACACCATCCGCTTGGGAATATTTGCCGGACTTCACGGCGATGATCCGGAAGGGGCGGAGGGGTGATTCACTGCGCCGCAAAGTGACGAGTGGTTCGGCGGCGACTTTGGCGAGTGGAATTGTCTTTAGCCGTGACAATGGATGTCCCGGATGCAGCGCGACGCAAAGCGGATAAGTCTTCATCATCTCGAAATCAATTCCGTGGCTTTGTAACTCGGCGGCCTGGAGAGTTACGGCAAGATACAGCAAACCCTTTTGGAGTCCTTCAACGGTTTCATTTCTCGATGTGTCATGCAACACCACGTTGACGTGGGGGAAAGCTTTTTGAAACACACCCAATGCACGCGGCAGAAGCTCCACTGTGGGTGCAGCCGCATACCAATACAACGGCAGCGGTGAGAATCCGGGAAAGGCGTTTGCTTTGAGTACCTTTTCCGCGCGGCGAATCCGGCGGTGTTTCAACCGCAGTCAGATCGCCGCGAGTGTTGGCATCGTTCTTGGCGGATTCGGCAGTTGTATCATGGATGGTGCTATTCATAAAATATTCTCAGGTTTTTTGTTTGAATCATTTTTCGTTGGCCGGCCATGCGTCATTGGGAACTTCAGCCGGACCAGGGTGGGACGTAAATTTCACTGCGTTGCCGAGGTTGACGACGCTGAGGACGCCATCTGGCAGGCGGAAGGACAGACTTCGAGCCATCAAATAATAATTGATTCGTTGCATCCGTTCGACTGGCAATGCGGCTTCCCACGTCGTGTGTTTCAATGTTTCTTATGTTTGCATGGTCTGTCCTTTCGTAAACTTTGAGCGGTTCACGAAGGGCAGCCTCACAAACGACTCCCGGAGTTGTCAAACTTCGGGAGTCTCTCCAGCAGAGTTGGAGGATTTAGATGGAATTACGGGAATTTGCCGTTTCCGAGCCTGCCAATAAATCGGTAGATAACTTGTGAATAACTTTTGAGGCGGCACTGTTTTTGGACCTGCCAGATTTCACCCAAAGCAGGAAGGTTCTAACGCGTTGTTTTGCGAAACGAGCCTTTGGCCTTCCGGTAATTGACCGGCTTGGTTGCGTTTTCCGGTTTCGTGCCGTCAATCATGCGTTTGAGTTCCTTGATCTGGTCGCGGAGCAGGGCGGCTTTTTCAAATTGCAAATCCTCGGCGGCTTTGAGCATCTCGCTTTCCAGTTCGGAAATCGTTTCGGTCAGATCCACGTCCAGTTTCGCGTCCTTCAAAACGGCCGCCGCTGCTTCGCGCTTCGATTCGTAAGTGGCCAAGCTTTCCTCGACCGCGCGGCTGACGCTGCGCGGGGTGATGTGATGTTCCGTGTTGTAGATGATCTGCCTTTTTCGGCGATATTCGGTGACGGCCAGAAATTTTTTGATGCTGTCGGTCATCACGTCGGCATATAGAATCACCTCGCCATTGAGATGACGCGCGGCACGGCCGGCGGTCTGGATCAGGCTGGTCTCGCTGCGCAGGAAGCCTTCCTTGTCCGCGTCCAAAATTGCCACGAGCGAAACCTCGGGCAGATCGAGGCCCTCGCGCAAAAGATTGATGCCGACCAGCACGTCGAATTCGCCCTTGCGTAGCGCGCGCAAAATCTCGACGCGTTCAATGGCGTCAATCTCGCTGTGGAGGTAACGGACATTCACCCCGATGTCGCGGAGGTAATCGGTGAGTTCCTCGGCCGTGCGCTTGGTGAGGGTGGTGACCAGAATGCGTTCTTTGAGGTCGGCGCGCTTGCGGCATTCCTCGATGAGGTCGTCAATCTGTCCCTTGAGCGGCTTGAGTGTTACTTTCGGATCAATCAGACCCGTCGGTCGAACGACGAGCTCGATCACATTGCCCTGTGACCAGCCGATTTCGCGGTGGGCCGGGGTGGCGCTGGCGTAAATCGTCTGATTTTGCATGCCTTGGAATTCGAGGAAATTGAGCGGACGGTTGTCGAGCGCGCTGGGCAGGCGGAAGCCATGGTCCACCAGGACGGTTTTGCGCGAACGGTCGCCCTCGTACATGCCGCCAATTTGCGGAACGGTGACATGGGATTCGTCAATCACCAGCAGGTAGTCGTTCGGGAAGAAATCAAACAGTGTGTAAGGCCGGGAACCCGGCGGACGGGCGGCAATGTGGCGCGAATAATTTTCGATGCCGGAACAGACGCCCATTTCCTCCATCATTTCCAGGTCGAATTCGGTGCGTTGTTTGATGCGTTGGGCTTCGAGCAGCCTGCCGTGTTTCTCGAACCAGACGATGCGTTCGCGCAGTTCCTCGCGGATCGCGAGAATGGCACTCTTCATTTTGTCGCCGGTGGTGACGAACTGTTTGCCGGGGAAAACGGTGACGGCGGTGAGCGATTCCGTTTTCGCTCCGGTCAGCGGTTCAAAACGCGTCAGGCGTTCGATTTCCTCGCCGAAAAATTCGACGCGCAGGCCGTCCTCGCGTCCGGCCGGGCGCAGTTCCACCGTGTCGCCGCGCACGCGGAACTGGCCGCGTTCAAAGGCGATGTCGTTGCGGTCGTATTGCAGCTCCACCAGCCGGCCGAGGAACTGTTCGCGGGAAATTTCCTGGCCGACCCGGACGGGAATGATCATCGCCTCGTAATCCTCCTTGCTACCGATGCCGTAAATGCACGAAACGCTGGCGACGACAATCACGTCGCGGCGCGAAAAGAGCGAACTCATCGTGGAGAGCCGCAGGCGTTCGATTTCCTCGTTGCGGCTGGAATCTTTTTCGATGAACGTATCTGTGCGCGGGATGTAGGCTTCGGGCTGGTAATAATCGAAATAGCTGACGAAATATTCGACGGCGTTGTTGGGGAAAAATCCCTTGAACTCGGCGTAGAGCTGGGCGGCCAGGGTTTTGTTGTGGGAAATGACGAGCGTGGGCTTGTCCACGTTCCTGATGACGTTGGCCACGGTGAACGTCTTGCCTGAACCGGTGACCCCGAGGAGCGTCTGGTGTTTCGCGCCGGACAAGATGCCGTCGGTCAGCCTGGCAATGGCCTGCGGCTGGTCGCCGGCGGGCTGGTAGGGCGCGACAAGTTCGAACATGCCACAAAAGTAGGGCGGCAACCGCTGACCGTCAACGCGGGCTTCTTCTGGGTTGAATTGCGGTTGAATTTCCGCAAGCTTGGTTCCGAACCAATATGAAAACACTTTTTGCCTCGGCAATCCTGTTTGCCTCGCTCATTTTGTGCCGCGCTGAAATGAAAACCGCCATTCCACTCTGGCCCGACGGCGCGCCGGGCGCCTTGGGAAATACCACCAACGACATCCCTACGCTCACGCCGTATCTGCCTGATCCCGCCAAGGCGACGGGCGCGGCGATGGTGATCTGCCCGGGCGGCGGTTACAGCCACCTGGCGGCGCACGAGGGCAACGATTACGCGCTGTGGCTGAACCAGCATGGCGTCACCTGCTTCGTCCTGAAATACCGGCTGGGTTCGAGCGGCTATCATCATCCGGCGATGTTGCAGGACGGGGCGCGCGCGGTGCGGCTGGTGCGGGCCTCCGCAGCGGATTGGAAAATTGATCCGAAACGCGTGGGCATCATCGGATCGTCGGCGGGCGGACATCTGGCTTCCACGTTGATGACCCATTTTGATCTGGGGAATCCGGATGCGGCCGATCCGGTGGAGCGCCAGAGTTCGCGGCCGGACCTGGGCATTCTCTGTTATCCGGTCATCACGATGGGTGAGTACGCGCATCAAGCATCCAAAACATTTCTGCTGGGGACCAATCCGCCGCCGGAACTGGTCAAATTGCTGTCCAACGAATTGCAGGTGACGACGAACACGCCGCCGTGTTTCATCTGGCAGACCTTCGAGGACAAGACGGTGCCGGTGGAGAACAGCCTGCTGTTTGCCGGGGCGCTGCGAAAGGTCGGCGTGCCGTTTGATTTGCACATCTACCAAAAAGGCCGGCACGGTCTGGGGCTTGACGACAAGCCGCCGTTTGCCCATCCGCATCCCTGGGCAGGCGACTGCCTGTTCTGGCTCCGGCAGCAGGGATTTGTGAATAATTAGCAGAAAGTCTGGCTGCCTGTCCGTCAGTGTGGGCATGAACCTTTGAATCAGGCTTGTTTGCCGGCTTTTTGGTGCCGATTGTCCCAGTTTAGGAATTGGACAAAATGCCTTACCGCAAGGCAGGGATCGGGCAGCCGTTGTCGCTCGCCGGTACTGCCGCAAGACGGGCTAAAGCCATTGGCACCGGCCATGCTTGCAACTTGGTGGAGATTATGAATCTAATGAATACGTCGAACCCTTTCCAGATTCCGTCGTGTTTGCAAAGGGCCGACAGTCAACAACGTCGCCGGGAGCGCTTTAAAAAGGCATTCATTGCCGCGGTAGCTGCCGTCGTGATCCTGCTGATCGGGCTGTTGATCGAAGGTTGCATGAGCGAACAGACCACCGCCCCGGCCAGGAATGTGTCCGGTTTGCCGACACTTCAGACGCGCCCGGCCTTGGTTGTGGAGCAAAAGCCGGCATCCAGTCCGCAACCGGTTCTGGTGACAACTGCAAGGACCGTTCCGGCCGATGCCGATGCGAATACCACGACTGCCGCTCGTTCCGAGAATTTTTATGTCGTCAAAGCCGGCGATAACCTGACCCGCATCGCCAGATTGCATGGCACCACGGTCAAAGCCCTCAAGGCCGCCAACAGCCTGAAGAGCGACCAGATTGTCGTCGGCACCAGGCTGAAAATTCCCACCGCCTAAGCCCTCTTGAATTCACCGCCG
>Ga0182030_10008002_pt1 | contig 21968 bp, 17 predicted proteins | sample 812S3MmetaG_FD_121299 | JGI IMG/M metagenome (GOLD analysis project Ga0182030, IMG submission 121299) | Permafrost microbial communities from Stordalen Mire, Sweden - 812S3M metaG (Illumina Assembly) | ecosystem: Environmental > Terrestrial > Soil > Wetlands > Permafrost | place: Sweden... | reverse complement strand
GTGTCCTGCCCTCCTGCCTTGCCGCGTGAGCCTTCGCTTTGGCGAGATCGATCGGTCCTTCGTCAAAGAGCCCCAGCTTGAATTTGAGCTTCAAAACCAGCCCGACAGCGACGTCGAGATCATCCATCTTTATGGAACCTTCCTTGACCAGTTCGGCGAGATGCGCGTAGTTGGTGCCGTCCGGGAGATCTTCCGTCACCCCAGCATTGAAGGCGCGGAGAGCTGCGTGCTTCTGGTCTGGTTCGACGTGGTGCTTTTGCCAGAGCTGGTCAATCCCCCACCAGTCAGAAACGACAATTCCCTCGTAGTGCCATTCGTCGCGAAGGACCTCTTTAAGAAGCCATGGATTGGCGTGGGACGGGATCCCGTCAATATCCACATAGGAGGCCATAATCGCGGCGGGATGCGCATTCTGGATGCACAGCCTGAACGGCTCCATGTGGAATTCGCGGAGCACCCGGACAGAATAGTTTGCCGGACCCTGGTTGATACCGCCTTCAGACTGCCCATGGCCGGTGAAGTGCTTAAGGGTTGCCGCTACGTGGTCGAGGGAAATTGAACCGTCAGCGCTCCCCTGGAATCCCCGGACAACAGCGCTGCCAAGGGTTCCGCAGAGGTAAGGATCTTCGCCATAGGTTTCGCTGGTGCGGCCCCATCGCGGATCGCGCGTCACGTCGATTACGGGGGAAAGAACCAGGTCCGTTCCCCGTGACCGACCCTGGTCGGCAATATACGTGTAGATATTTTCAAGCATAACCGGGTCCCAGGCACAGGCCATGGCGATGCTGGTCGGAAAGACATCCGAGTCGGGCTGAAGGAGCCCATGGTGCGACTCGTCGATAAAGATGATCGGAATGCCAAGGCGGGTCTTGGTGCGGAAGTAGGCTTGGAGCTTGTTTCTCCAGTCGACTGTCTGCTCTACGTCGGCCTCAAAATCCGGATTGATCATTCCAAGGCCGTTTTTGAAGAGCGCATCCATCTTAATAGGGTCGTCGAGCGTGCCCTGCCTAAGCTTGAGCGCGCCCGCGTAGACGCTCTGTAGCTGCGCCATCTTTTCCTCTAGTGTCATCCGCCCGAGGAGATCGACGACTCGGGAATCAAGTGACTGATTCGAATTGCGGTAGGGCGTCGAGGTTTCCTCTGCCAAGGCAAGTGCGGGAAAAAGCAAAGAGCATGTAACAATGAGGCATGCGCGGCTGTTGGAGAGCGATATCATAGGTACATGGATAATGGTGGGGACGCGGGATCCGAGCCGTGGTCGGTAGTTTATTCCAGGAGGTTTTATTAGGCGCAGACGGGTGGGGTTGGCAATGGGAACGAATACCCGATTGCCGCGAGAGGCACCGAGGCTGCCGCGATCTCGGTGGTGGCCCCACAGCGGCAATGCGTGGAGCAGGCCGTCGACGATGCCGCCCGTCAAGCGAGGCGCATTATGGAAGTCACGGCACCCCGGACCTGGAGCCCCCGGAATTGCCGCTAGGTTGGCCCGGGTGCCGTCGGGCTCGGCGATGGCGTTACTTTCCGCTTGGACATCGCATTGAAGATCGCGAAGGCGAGGGTAGCGGGTACGGCTACGACAAAGGGCGTGAAGCCCCAATAGTCAGAAAGGACCGACCGCCGCCGCTCCTCCTGGGTCATTGGCCGATGGTGGTCATCGTAGAGCCATTCACCGACGCCGCCATGGTGGCTGCCGGTGCCGCGCCCCGTGGAGTAGCTTCGTGTCCCATCCATGTCAATTGCGCCGATCCGTTCCTGCCACGTGAAGATTGTCGTATTGTTGAAGTCCTGCTGGATGACCACGACCCCGATCGCAGCGACAACCACGAGCAGAGTTACTCGCTTCCAGATGCCCTCCGAGAGGGTCATTAAGACCATGGTTGAAATCCAATACCCGGCGGCATGGGCGAAGAAGTCCCTCGATGAATCCGTCAATCCGGCCCAGATGCCTGCGGCGAGGAGCGCGGTAACGACGGGGAAAAGCCCCATGAACGTCCGGGCTCGTCGGCCCCCTGCGGAGATCTCCTCGTCTGTCGCCGCCCGCGCCGTTTGAGAGTATTGGAAGCTCCGTGGGGTGGGAGGAGTCCCGACAGGCGCATCCTTGGTGTACCGGCAGCTTGGGAATGTGGAGCCCCCGAAGAAGGGTGCCCTATTTCGCCGCCGCAGCCGGACCACCAACACCCCATTCCGGCATCGCGGACACTTTTCGGCCGGGGTATCCACGGCTGTCGAGCCAAGGCCCGAACCGCTGTCCGGTCAAGGGACTCGGGGTCGGTGTTGGGGCGCACCCGGGCATCCCCGACCCCTCACCCCGGAGCCCCCGGGGGTGGCCCCTTCCTGGGTCCCTGGGCGGCGGTCGGCTTGGTGCCGGGGCGGGTCGTGCGGCCGGTCGTCAGGGCGGCGGCTCTTGCGGCGTCGGGACCGGCCGGGTGGCGATGGGGGCACGGTCGGGAGAGCGGAGCCCGGGAGCAACCTGGCAAGGCGAGAGTAACCGAGGACAAGTGCTACGAGGGGGGCGACGCATTGGGGTGTTCAGTCAGACGTAGGCGATCTTCTCTCCGCCATTGGAGGGTATGTAGCCGAGAAGCTGCCTCAAACCGCATCTCTTGGATTGGCACAATGGCCCGAACCGTGTCTTGGTTGGCTCGTCGGCTCCCAGAGTTCCTATGGGACGGCAATGAACTTGAATCCTTCAATTAGTCACGAAAACATCGCTCGGCGGGCCTATCAGATCTGGGAAGAAACGGGTCGGCGGGACGGCAACGAGACGGCTCACTGGCTGCAAGCCAAACGCGAACTGCACGCGCAGCACGGAAAGACTGGCGAGGCAAATGGCGCCCGATCGGACGAGCAAAAGCAGTGGTCTCAGCGCGTCACCCAGTTCAGCAATGCCTTGGATCTCGAGGCAGGTGTATTCACTTGGGACAACCCGCTGGCGATTGCCCAGTCGCTCAAGGCCTCTGCTGAGGCCAGCGACCGTAGAAAGTCCACTGCGTTTCAATCGGCAATGTCGATGCTCACTTTCTATATGAATCGGGCCGGACGTGAGCTAGCAGCAGAGCAGCGGGCTCGCCTTGAGGCCGCAAAGGACGAACTTCGCGTACTCTTCAATCGCCCTCGCCGTAACTCGCGATTTTCAATGAGGTGACGGAAGCAACATGCGCTGGACAGAGATACACCCATCCGCTCGCATACTCTCAGTAACTCGTCGGGGACGATGGCTGCAGATTCCTGAGGCTCGTCTACCGCAACGGGTACAATAAACGGCAACCCCGCCGCCATGTCGTGCGTGCGCTCCACCGCGAGCATCCATTCTCTCCTGAAATAGTCCTCGCTCCGCGCCTGTATGTTTGCCGACACGACAGCGATGAAGAGGGCGCATTCGCGGATCTGTTTCCTAATCTTGGCGTCCCAGTAATCGCCGCCTCGCAGCTCCTCCCTATCAAACCAAACCTCGACGCCAGCCCGACGAAACGCGTCTGCGATGCGGGATGAAACTTCGAAGTCCTCGTGCGCGTAGCCGCAGCTGACAGGCTAAGCAGGGAGCGGAAGGACGACTTCGGCGAATACGCAGCCTTGCCGAGTCGAAGTGATGAACGCCATATTTGCGTAAGTCCCTGAAATTGGCGCCCGATGAAGAAGCTGCTCATTATTTCACCACATTTTCCGCCGATAAATGCCCCTGACATGCAGAGAGTTCGGATGGCATTGCCCTATCTCCGCTTGCATGGATGGGAGCCTACGGTCTTGGCAATCGCACCGGAGTCGATTGAAGGGGGCGTAATTGAACCTAAGCTCGCCGAAACCTATCCATCGGATATTCGTGTGATTCGGGTAAATGGCATACCCTCGAAATTCACGCGTTGGGCCGGAATTGGAAACCTATGGCTGCGCTGCGGGCGGGCCATGACCAAAGCAGGGGAGAGGCTCTTGCGAAAGGAACGCTTTGATCTAGCGCTGATAAGCACGACACAATTCAGCGCCTTCCAATTGGGTCCTCGATGGCGCCGGAAATTCGGGTTGCCTTACGTATTGGACTACCAAGATCCGTGGATCAACGACTACTATCAGATTACCGGTGTGACTCCGCCTGGGGGGCGGATAAAATACGCACTTAGCCAATGGCAGGCGGCCAGCATTGAACCCGTGGCGCTCAGAGGATCTTCAGGGGTCATCGCTGTGTCGGACTCCTACGGAAGCATGCTTGCCAACATCTACCCTTGGTTTCTCCCGCGTAAGGTGAAGGTGCTGCCCTTTGGAGCGGCAACGATGGACTTCGAACGCCTTGGAACGCACACCCCTGCTAAGCCTATCATTGATTTCTCCGACGGGCTCTTTCACCAGGTCTACGTCGGGCGGTGCGGGCCGGATATGTCCGTCGCCTTGAAAATTCTGTTTCGGGCTTTCAAGCGATTCAGTGAGGCACTTCCAAGCCGCGCGGCAAATATGCGGTTTCATTTTATCGGGACGGACTACGCCCCGCCTCCGCTGGGCCGCGACTGGGCTCTTCCCGTTGCGAAGGAAGAGGGCATCGAGGAGTTTGTCCAAGAGCATCGGTACCGGGTGCCCTACTTCGATTCGCTGTATTATTTGAAAAACGCCGATGCGCTCGTTGCTGTGGGTTCAAACGACCCGACTTACAGCGCGTCAAAGTTCTTTTCTTACGTTTTGGCCAGCCGTCCCTTGCTGATGATCTTTCACAGTCAGAGCCCCGTCCTTCGGTTCGCCGAGAACATGTCGGCAGGGTGCGTTTACGGCTTTAAAGGGTCGTCCGACATTTCGCAAATCGCCGAAGTCGTTTATCAGCAATGGTTCGTTAATGGAGGATGCCGTGAAAACCGGACTTATAACACCGCAGCATTTTCGCCGTTTGCTGCCGAGCAAATGGCGAAAGGATTGGTTCAAACCTGCAATCATGCCATCGAGGATTTTGAGAGGGGAAGCGTCTCTTCTTGATCTTCCATACGTCTCATCCACCAACTTCATTCCCCTACCAGCACACGTTTCATGAGGGTTCCAGATTCCATTCGCCGTTACGTGAGTCTCGTTATCTTACTCTGTGCCGTTTTCGCCATCGATTGGTTCACATATGAATTGAGCGTAGGACCGCTCTATTTATTGATCGTCGTTTATGCTCGTTGGCAGCTGGGTTTGAGGGCTGGGCTGGCGACCGCCGTAATCAGTCCAGCGCTGTGGGCCTTGGCGGATTACGGCACCGGTCACCGTTTTTCCCATACCTGGATCCTTTTCGTAAACGCCGGGGCTCGCGTGTTTACCTACTGTTTGATCGTGGCCGCCGTCTCCGTATACAAGAGGACCCTGGAAGCGCACCGGCGACGGCTCGCAATGCTTGAGCGTCTATTGTCAGTTTGCCCAGGGTGCGGTGCGATCGGCGTCAATGAAGGCGGTTGGCGCAAGGCGTCGGAGTTCCATAACGACGTCGCTCAAGTTTACACACTTTGCCCCGCGTGCGCAGCCGCCCATAAAGGCGATGTCACTACGAATCCTTCACGTATTGCGTCCGGTTGATTCGGATGCCGGTCGATCGATTGAGGCCATATGTGAGCTTTCAACGGCCCAGCTTCAATTTGGCCACGTCATCGAGATCGTCACACTCGGTCGCACAATCGGTAAAGGGTTAGAACGATTGGGTATTCCCATTTACGGCTTCCAGAACGATTGGGGTTCTTACGGCTACAACGCCAAATTTGTCCGGTGGATGAAGGAACACGCTGGCACCTACGATTGTGTCATCGTTCACGGGATCTGGGATTATTGCGCTTTTGGAACGTGGTGGGCCCTTCGTGATTCAACCGTTCCCTATTTCATATTTGCACACGGGATGCTGGATCCGTGGTTTAAGACTCATCGACCGATCAAGCATCTCCTGAGGTGGCTTTACTGGGCGTGGGGCGTATATCCGGTCCTGCGTGACGCCCATGCAGTATTTTTCCTATGCGATGACGAGCGGAATAGGGCACGACAGGCATTTTGGATATACGATTGCCATGAATTCGTTGTGCGCTCCGGGTCAGCTGGGATTACGCAGCCTTTGGTCGAGGGCGCCCCTGGGATCTTCCTTTCGGCGCATCCTGAGCTTCGAGGGAAAAGGCTCTTCACGTTTTTTGCCGACCAAAGTCCTATTGAGGGCGTTCGCGCTTTGGCTGGGGCTATCGATTGGCTTTCCGAAAGGGGGATTTGGGACAGCCAAACGATGCGATTGGTAATTGCGGGTTCTGCGGATCTAGCAATGCGAAGTGTCGTCGAGCAGTTCGCCAGTCAAGGCGGCCTTGGCAACTGTGTCTACTGGACCGGAGTGCTGACGGAGACCGAAAGGTGGGGAGTGCTCCGTGCATCCGAGGCATTCTTGAGGCCCTCTCCGTACGAAATCAGCAGCAATTCCGTTGCGGACGCGTTATCGGCGGGCACACCTGTGCTTGTTTCGACTGGAGTTGCAATCTGGAAGGACATTGTGAACGACGGTGCCGGTCTTGCTGACGAAGGGACGGCACAAGGATGTGCTCGACTACTCAAGAAATGGATCGGCCTTTCTCATAGTGATCAAGCCTCGATGCGGCTAAGAGCCAGACGCTGCTTCGAGGATCGTTACACGCTTGTCGGGGCCGCCCATTCGCTGACATCTGCGATCTATCTCCTGGTGGGCGTTCATCGTGACGGGCGATGGGATCTTAAACCGTTAAAGCCCGCATCTGAATTGTTCTAGCAAACCGTATCGCAGAAACCGACAAGTCGTCAAAAAGTCAACGGGACACGAAGGCTTCTCGTCATCAATCGGCCTTTTGGAAATCCTTGCTATTAAATGGCTGCCCGGGCTGGGATCGAAACAGCAACCAAGTGATTAACAGGCGCCCTGCTTCAGCAACGCCCACGGGAGGCCCCATGGCCGACGAGGCCGAGTGGCGGGAGCGTGCGCGCAGGATCCTGATTCAAAACGACCGCGGCGGCTATACGGTCCCGTCTTCGGGACTGTATCCATTTCAGTGGAACTGGGACTCTGCTGTGGTCGCTCTTGGCTGGATGACCTTTGATGAGCCCCGTGCCTGGCGGGAATTGGAGCGGCTGTTCGAAGGCCAGTGGGACAACGGTATGGTGCCCCATATCGTTTTCCGCGCGCCGGCGGAAACCTATTTCCCGGGACCGGCGGAGTGGGGCGTCCCGGGCGGCAATCATCCCCCGACCAGCAGCATTTCCCAACCTCCCCTCGTGGCGACGATGGTCCGCATGATGAGCGAGCGCTCGCGGGATCCCGCGCTGACGGACCGCGAGTTGGCTCGGCTCTTGCCCAAATTGATAGCCTGGCACCAGTGGTGGTTCCGCGACCGCGACCCGGAGAAGACGGGACTGGCCATGACCGTCCATCCCTGGGAGTCGGGCCAGGACAACAGCCCCGCTTGGGACGCACCACTCGCAGCGGTCCTTCCCGCGACGCGCGCCTACGCTCGGCGGGACACCGGGTTTGTAGACGCCGCGCGGCGCCCGAGGCCGCAAGACTACGACCGCTACGTCTCCCTGATGGATTTCCTCCGGCAAGCGGAATTCAACCCGGAACGCATCTATACGGACTGCCCCTACCGGGTCGTGGATTTCGGACTCAATGCGATTCTCCTGCGCGCTACGGAAGACCTGGCCGAGCTTTGCCGCCGCCACGGCGAGTCCGCCGCGGCGGCGGAGCTGAGCGCGGCATCGGACCTTTCCCGTCGGGCGCTTTCCGGGCTCTGGTCGGAAAGCCTCGGAGCCTATGTTTCCCGGGACACTAGGACGGGACGGCCGCTCGAGGCCCGCACGCATTCCACGTTTCTCGCCTGGTATGGGCGGTTGGTGGATTCTCCGGAGATCAACCGCCGGCTTCTGGGCAACCTGCAAGACTGGATGGGGCGTTCTGCCTACGGGCTCGCGTCGACCCATCCCGGCGCGCCGGAATTCGAGCCGCAGCGTTATTGGCGGGGACCGGTCTGGCCTCATTTGAACTGGCTGATCGCCCTGGGTTTGGCCGAGGTTGGATTCCTGGACGCGGCTGGGGAGCTTCGCCGGAGCACCCGGTCATTGATTGCGAACGCCGGATTCCGCGAGTATTTCAATCCGATGACCGGCGACGGCTACGGCGGCAGCGACTTCTCATGGACGGCTGCGGTCACACTTCTCTGGTGCGTGGAGGAGCAGGCTCCCTGACATGAGCGCGCCCCGGCCGAACCAGATTGATTGCGACGTTCACGCTGTCCTGCCGTCCATCGAGGCGCTGTTGCCCTACCTGCCCGCCTACTGGCGCGAGCAGATCGCGCAGACCGGCTTCAAGGGCCCGCAGGACCGGTGGTACCCGATCCGCGCCGTGGCTGCGGCTTCCAGGATCAAGGACGAGATCCCGGCCTCGAAGGTCGAATACCTCAAGCGCGACGTGCTCGACGCTCGTCGGGAGCTGGAGTTTGCGATCCTCAACTGCGACTGCGCGGTGGAAACCCTGCACAATCCCGACGCCGCGGCGGCGATCGCTTCCGCGCTCAACGAATGGCTTGCGGCCGAATGGCTCGCGTGCGATTCCCGCCTGCGCGCCTCGATCGTGGTGCCCTCGCAGTTCCCCGACCTTGCAGCGGCGGAAATCGACCGAATGGCGGGCAGGCCCGGTTTTGTCCAGGTGCTGCTTCCGGTGCGCTCGGAGGCGCCGTACGGTTCCCGCAATTTCCGTGCGCTTTTTGGCGCCGTCGCCCGCCACGGGCTGCCGGTAGGGCTTCACTTTGGCGGCGCCCCGGGCAATCCACCGACTCCTATAGGCTGGCCGTCGTTCTATCTGGAGGAGTATGCGGGGATGAGCAGCGTCTTCCAGACCCAGCTCATCAGCATCGTGTCGGGCGGCCTCTTCGATCTTTTTCCGGACTTGCGGCTGGTCCTTATCGAAGGCGGCGTCGCCTGGCTGCCCCCCATGCTGTGGCGATTCGACAAGAACTGGAAGGGCTTGCGCCGCGAGATTCCCTGGGTCCGGCGCCTCCCCTCGGAGTACATCCGGGAGCATGTCCGGCTCACGACCGCCCCGTTCGACGCCCCGGGCGACGCGCGCCAGCTCTCCGAGGTCGTCGCCACTCTGGGCAGCGATGACATTCTGCTGTATGCCTCCGATTATCCGCACGCGCACGGCGAGGATCGGTCCGTGACCGAGCTAGAGTTTCTTCCCGCGGCCCTAGCGGCCAGGATCAAATCCGAAAATGCTCGGACGATTTACCGGTTTTGAATCATGAGCACGGAATCCGGCACGAGGATGGTGGACTGCGACATCCACAACACGATCACCGCCGGAGCGCTTGCGCCCTACCTGCCGAAAAAATGGCAGGAATATCACCGTCGGTTCGGGCGGCGGCAGCTTCCGGGCGATTTTTATCCCAAAGCGATGCCGTTTGCGTCGCGCACCGACTCGTGGCCGCCGGCGGGAGGGCCGCCCGGTTCAGACTTAAACTTCCTTCGGCGGCAGCTGCTCGATTCATGGCCCATCGATTTCGGCATCCTGAACACCCTGATCACGATCCGCAACCAGGAGCGGGACTACGACGCCGCCATGGCCATGGCAGCCAACGCCTGCCAGATTGCCGAATGGCTGGAGCCGGAACCGCGCTTGCGGGCCTCGTTGCTGGTTCCCTTCGAGGACGCCCCGCTGGCCGTGGCGGAGATCGAGCGTCACGGTGCGGACCGGCGGTTTGTGCAGGTGCTTATTCCGTCGCGTACCAGCCAGCCGCTCGGACAGCGCAAATATTGGCCGATCTTCGCCGCGGCCGCGGCCCACGGGCTGCCGATAGGCATCCATTTCGGGGGGTGGTCCGGAGGATATCCGATCTCCGGCGCGGGCTGGCCCTCGTACTATCTGGAATACCATACCGGGATGAGCCAGACCTTCCAGGCCCAGCTCATCAGCCTGATCTGCGAAGGCGTGTTCGAGGACTTTCCCGACCTGAAGGTTGTGTTCATAGAAGGCGGGCTGGGCTGGATCGCACCGCTGCTCTGGCGGCTGGATCGGTCATGGAGGCAGTTGCGGGCGGAGACGCCGCGCCTGTCGCAGCTGCCATCGGAATGTTTCCGGCGCCATTTCTGGCTCACGACCCAGCCGGTCGAAGAGCCGCCGCAGCCGGGCCAATTTTCCACGATGCTGGATCATCTCGGCATGAACGGCCATCTTCTGGCGTCGACGGACTACCCGCACTGGGATTTCGATCATCCCGACCACGCTCTGCCCTCGAGCCTGCCGGCCGACGTGCGCCGGGCCATCCGGCACGACAACGCCTGCGCGCTCTATCGCCTGGAAAGCACCTGAGGCGGCCATGGCGAAGCATATCGTGGGCACGGTCGCAGAAATTCCCCTCAAGGGGAGAAAGCTCGTCGAGGTGGCCGGCCGAACGATCGGCATCTTCAATCTGGGCGGGGAGTTTTTCGCTCTGCGCCACCGGTGCCCCCACCAGGGAGGCCCGCTTTGCGACGGCCCGCTTGGAAGTTGCGTCACATCATCGGTTCCGGGCCAGTATGACGTGAGCCGAAGCGGCGAAATCCTCCGCTGTCCCTGGCACGGATGGGAATTCGACGTCCGGACCGGCCAGTCCTGGTTCGATCCGAAGGCGGTGCGGGTCAGGAGCTACGAGATCGAGGTGATTCCGGGCCGAAACCTTGCTCCGCCCGCGCCCGGCATGGTCCCGGGCCCGTACATCGCGGAATCCTATCCCATCACGGTCGAGCAGGACTACCTGGTCGTGGAGCTTTGAGCCTGCAGGGAAATTCGAGCAGCCGCCGGTGCAACGAGTCGAACGATTAGGCGGTCATCGACTAGGTCGTGGCTCGCGCCAACGCCGGTTCCCCGAGGGTGGCGTAAGGTCTCTCTGATCATTGGCGGGGAACGGCCCAGTCAGCCTGAATCGTTCTCACGCTGCCTGGGTGAGGCTTACGAAATTCGGTAGCGCGTCCGGCAACCGGGCGGCGGGAGCGGCGGCAGCCTAAGGCACCGCCGTTCGATTCTCGGCAACCCACGGCCCGCCCTGGATGTCTGTGAGCTATTGCTGGCCATGAGATCCCTATCCCACCGACTCGCTCTTGAATGCATCCGCCTGGCTTCCGGCGCTCTGGGCTGCTCCGCCCTGCTGTGCGCCTGTTCAACGACCGGTCCGGCATCCTCGTCGGCAGCTCCTGCGCCGGCGTCGGCCACGGCGGGGCATACCGGGGCGGCCGACGATAAAATGCAGCTCCGTAATAATGCCTCAAGCCTCCTAGCGCAGCTCCTCGATCAGGAGAAAAACGTCAGCAAGATCCTGATCATAAAGCACGGGTCCCGTGAGCTGTCTGGACTCATCAAGACGATCTCAACCGCCGCCGCCGATGATGCCAAGCGCCTCAAAGGCCTCGCTCAGGACGATCCCACGCTCGACCTGAGGCGCCAGGAGCTGCCTGCCGGCGAGAAGGCGAGTCGGGATGCGGAGGGCAAGACGGTGGAGTATGAGCTGCTGTTTTCGAGTGGCGCAGACTTCGAGTTCACCCTTCTGCTGACCCAGGCCCAGGCGCTCGACTATGGCTCCCACCTGGCAAAGGTCGCAGCCGACAACTCCGCGGATCCCGGGGAGGCGGACGCCCTCCTTACAATGAGCCGGACCCTGAATCAGCTGCTCACCCAGGTGAAGGCGATGATGCGGACCCTTCCGTCCAAGTAAGGAAGTCGCCGCCCCACCGCCGGCGGATGGAGCTCTGGCGTCGGCTGACATCTCTTCGTTGTGGTGGAGTCCCACCTCCATTGCACCCGAAACGAGAGGGGGCTCAGCCCCCTTGGCGAACGCCGCCTCGGATGAAGGAGGGGCCCGGAAGTCGAGCCGCACACGCTCAGTGGCGGCCGGTGGCACTCACGGCCAGCAGGCCGGCTCAACGCCGCCCGGCTTCTGCTTTGCCGCGGCCCTGAGCTCCTTGTCCAGCGCCACGAAGCCCTGCTTCGCCTCCTGCCTCGACTTGATTCTCATGTCGTCGAGCTTCAGGTGGGTAAGCAGCGCGTGTTCCCGGCTCTTTGTGTCGCTCACGGGCGCGAGCTTTGTCTCCGGGTGCCTCACGGAAACCTTACGAATCACATCATTGTGCGCGTTCCTTTCGAGAAGGTAGACAGTCGCGACGCTGTCGTTATCGGCGTCGTAAAGCTCCATGGTTGTCGTCTCAGTGCCCTTGTCGGGGTCGTAGACCTTGGACCACACGGTTGCGTAGGAGTCCGTGGTCTCGCAATTCTCGTCCGTGACAAAGGCGTAGTTGCCAGGCTTGCCGTCGTTCATCCAATAGAGGTACCAGCTCGCACCGGGGCCCGGGGGCTGGAGCCCGGAGGCCTGGCCAAACGCGGTCGGAAAGGCTCCGAGCAGCAATGGTATCGCGAGCCATAAAGCAGCCTTGGCTTTCATTTCTTCCTCTTTTTTGGGGGTTGGCCGTTACATTTACATCAAAATTCATCGGGCCGCGCGCAAAATCTGCGATGCCCGAACCAGCATAGACCGGCTCCCGCGAGCATCGCGCCACTTCTTGGCAAAGACACGGTATAATTTGCACATGGGGGAGACGCAAGTGAGAGGTTGGCTGACGGAGCGATGGCGACACTCGGTCGTGGCACGGAATGTTCTGGCGGCGCGACCCGATCCGGCGCGGCTCTGGTCGGCGGGGCATCATCGAGGGCCAATTCACACTTGCCTCACTCTCGCCACTCATGCGTCATTTGCTCCGTTTCCTTTCTTCTCGATGCAAAAAACAACGGTCGGGCGGAAATCCCGTAAGCCGGCAAAGGTTGCCGCCCACGGGGAAGGATCGAGTCGCGGATCGACTTTCCCGGGGGAACACAGCCCCGGGTTTGAGTCCCTTCTCGGGCACCGATTTTCGGAGGCATGATTGAAATGGAGTGCGAGATGCCAGTCTCCAGCGGCGGTGGGGCGCATGAACGGGGCCGCTGGCCGGACGGGAACCTGGCGGGTGTTCCCAGCCTCCCTGGAGCAGGGAACTCCTGCGCCCCTCATACCGGAGATGATGAGCCCCTCCCCGGCCGAATTCGGCTTTTAGCCACCGTCTGGGCCCTGGCCTGACGCCCGGATGCCAACCACCGGCCAAGATCGGCCCGCCGGCCGCGGACGCTTGGTGCTCGGAGCGCTGCTGCTGGCCGTTCTGACCGCACTCGCCTATGTCCCCGCGCTCAATGGCGGCTTCGTCTGGGACGACGGCAAGTCCCTGACGCAGAACCCGATCATCGGGGACGCGGATGGACTGCGCCGCATGTGGCTGACGACCGAGCCCCACGATTACTGGCCGCTGACGTACACGACGCTGTGGATAGAATGGCGAATATGGGGAATGCATGCGGCCGGCTACCACGCGACGAATGTAATCATGCATGTCGCCGCGGCGCTCCTGCTTTGGGCGGTATTGAGGCGCCTAAGAGTTCCGGGCGCGTACCTCGCCGCGCTTTTCTTCGCGCTTCATCCCGTCAATGTGGAGTCGGTGGCCTGGATCACCCAGCGGAAGAACCTCGTGGCGATGTTCTTCTTTCTCCTGAGCATACTATGCTTTGTGGAGTCGGACCCGGGCGCCCCCCCGGGGCCGGCCTTCCGGCCGGGCCGGGGTCGCTGGTACGGGCTCAGTCTGCTGGCCTTCGTGCTCGCCATGCTGGGCAAGGGATCGGTCGCGCCCCTCCCCGTCGTCCTGCTGGGAATCATCTGGTGGCGCCGCCGGCTGGAGATCTGGGACTGGATTCGCGTCGCCCCTTTCTTCGCGGTGGCCGCCATTCTCACCCTGGTCAACATCTGGTTTCAGGCCCATGTGTACACCCAGTTCCGAGCCGCGGGATGGGCGGAACGCATGCTGGGCGCGGCCGCCGCGGTTTGGTTTTACCTGGGAAAGGCGGTCTGGCCCGCAAACCTCTGCTTTGTCTATCCGATGTGGAGCATCCGCGTCGCCGACTTTCGGTGGTGGATCCCGTTCCTGGCGGCGGCGGCCGCCACCGCCTGGCTTTGGCGCCTCGGGAGGCGCGGCGCCCCTCCGCTCGGGCGCGGCGCCTTTTTCGCATGGCTATATTTCTGCGCCATGCTCACGCCCGTCATGGGCTTCACCGATGTTGCCTTCATGGAATACTCGCTGGTGGCCGACCACTACCAGCATCTTGCCCTCATCGCGGTGACCACGCTGGCGGCCGCCGCCTTGGTGTCCGGGCTCGGCCGGCTCCCTTCGTCCGCGCGTCCGGCGGGCTGGGCGCTGTGCGCGGTTCTGGTCGGGCTTCTCGGCTTCCAAACGCTGCGCCAGAGCCGCACCTTCCACGACATCCAGACCCTTTACACGGTCACGCTCGAGCGCAATCCCGACTGCTGGATGGCGCACACGAACCTGGCCGACGAGCTGGCGAAGATACCGGGCCGGGAGGCCGACGCGGTGGAGCACTACGCGGCGGCGCTGCGAATGAATCCGAATTACGCCGGGGCCCATTACAACCTCGCCCTGGAGCTCTCGAGGATGCCGGGCCGGCAGGCCGAGGCGGTGGCCCACTACGAGGAGGCGCTGCGAATCGACCCGAATTACGCCAAGGCCCATAACAATCTGGGACTGGAGCTCTCGAAACTTCCGGGCCGGCAAGCCGAGGCCCTGGCGCATTTCGAGGAGGCGCTGCGAATCAACCCGGATTTTGCCGAGGCTCACGACAATCTGGGCCTGCAGCTCTCGAGGATTCCGGGCCGGGAGGCCGAGGCCCTGGCGCACTACGAGGCGGCGCTGCGAATCAATCCGAACGACGCGGAGGCGCATGAGAATATGGCGGTCGAGCTGGCGACAATTCCGGGCCGGGAGGCCGAGGCCCTGGCGCATTTCGGGGAGGCGCTGCGCATCGATCCGAACGATGCCGGGGCCCACTACAACCTTGCGGGGGAGCTCTCGAGGATTCCGGGCCGGGAGGCCGAGGCCATGGCGCAATACGGCGAGGCGCTGCGAATAAGGCCGAATTTCGCAGAAGCCCACAACAGGCTGGGCTTCGAGCTGTCCAGGATTCCGGGCCGGGAGGCCGAGGCCGTGGCGCACTATGAGGAGGCGCTGCGAATCAATCCGAGCTTCGCAGAGGCCCATTACAACCTCGCCGGGGAGCTGGCGAAGAATCCGGACCGTCTTCCCGAGGCCATAGCGCACTACGAGGTGGTGCTGCGTATCAGCCCGGATTTCGCAGAGGCGCACAACGATATCGCGGTGGCCTACGCCATGTCCGGGCGTCTGGACGAGGCGATCGCGCAGTTTCAGCTGGCTCTGAAGCTTGACCCAAACCTCACGGAGGCGCGCGAGAACCTCGAAAGAGTCCAGGCGTCGGGACGGTGATCGGCAAAGGGAATGCCGAATCGGGGCTTCCCTGCCGCCAAGGAGGTCGTGGCCGCGCCTCGCCAATCCGCGCCAAGCGGGATCCGCCGCGACTGTTCATCCGCCGACGGAACGGCCTCCCGCAAGCGCCTCAACGGCAACGGGGGTGGCGCTTGTCCGTGGCCGCATGAGCAGCAGAAGCGGGACGCAGAGCATCATGATCGCGGCCACGGCCTCGAAGACCATGCTCATTCCGAATCTCCGGTCCCTCAGGGCGCCGGCGGCGTAGATTCCGGCGCCGGCGGCAATCGTGCCCGTCATGTTGAGCAGCCCGTAGCCGGTCGCCCGATAGCGCCGGTCGACGATCTCACAGAGGATGGGCATCATGTTGCTCTCCGAGAAGCACCCGAACAACCGGTAAAAGATGAGGCCGATGACCGCGAGGCCGATCAGGCCGGATCGCGCCGTCAGGAGAAGGCACGGAGCGCCGATCAGAAGGCCGATCGCCGGGACAAGCATGCGCCCCCGGCCGTTTGTGCGGCTCCACCGATCGGCCCAGATGCCGCCAATCAGCATTCCGGGGAGGGCGGCCAGGGCGGTATAACCGTTCGCTGTAACTCCGGCGGCCCCCTGTCCCAGATGAAAGCGCTCCTGGAAGAACACCGGCATCCAGGCCGACACTGTCCAGCCGGCGATCCCCAGCATCGCCCAGTAAATGAGCACGAGGACAAACGAGCCCTGCTTGAACAAGCTCACCAGGGCCTCGCCGAAGCGCACCCGGCGCCGCGCCTCCGCTCCGGGGGTCTCGAGATGCCCATCGCGCGGCGCGTCGCGCAGCACAAAGAGGAGGAGAGCCCCGTAACAAAGGCCGGCCAGCCCAACGAGGCTGAATGCGTAATGCCAGCTCCGCTGCTCCGCCAGCCATCCGCCAAGGCTGCCAACAATGGAGCCGGCGACGATCCCCGTCTGGTGCACTCCCGTTGCCAATGATCGCGTGGGGCCGCGGTGGTAGTCGGCGATCAGGGCGAGGGCCGCGGGCAGGTAGCACGCCTCGCTGACGCCCACGAGCGCCCGAAGCACCAGCAGCTGCTCAAAGCTCCGGGCAAATGAGGTGAGCCAGGTGATGGCCGACCAGGCGCAGAGGCTCGCAACGATGACCCGGCTCCGGCTGAATCGATCCGCGACGAATCCGGCGAACGGACTCAGCAGCCCGTAGGCCCAGAGAAACACGGCCGTCAGCAGGCCGAATTCCGCTTCCGTCATGGGAAAGGACTTCAGGATCGATCCGTGCATCGTTACGAGCATGAACCGCGTGATGAAATTGGAGCAGACGACGGCCCAGAGCAGGACGACGACAAGCCAGGCCCGCCGGGAGGATGGAGGGTCCGGGGTCATCTTTTGCGGCGGATCCTTGAGGCGGCGGCGCTCGGCATGACTGGCGGTGAGGCGGCCGCCCGGTCGGGCAGCTCTCGATTAGGGCGTCGCGACATCCCGGTTCCGCAAAGAGGGGTGCAACAATGGGGTGGTCGGAACGGCTGAGACTCTTCCGGGCGATGGTCCCGGGTGCAAGCGATCATCGCCTTCCTTCCGGGTTTTCGTGTCAAGCCCGTCAGCTTCAGGGCAATCCCCGAAGTCGTCCGGTCCGGCGACCTGACCGAAGCGCGCAGAGTCTCCGGCCTTGCGGAGACATGCCGCTTGCCAATCGCACGGCGCGATTGCACTCCTCCCGTGACTCCCTTTGATACCGCTCGCCCCATGTCGCATACTCCCAACGGCAAGATCGCCGAGTGCGTCCGCGGCCATTGCGCCCGCGGCTGGCATGGCGATGCGGCAACGAACGCGGCCCACGCAATGGATGGCTGCCTTGCGCCCGATGACCGGCCGGGCTTGGGGAACGCGCTGGGGGAGGAGTTTCCGCGGCATACCGATGCTCAAGAACGGCAGTTCACATGAAGATCACAAAAATCGAAACGTATTCGGTCAGCGTCGGATGGAAGAACTGGCTCTTCATCAAGGTCCTGACCGATGAGGACGTCTACGGAATCTCCGAGGCGACGATCAACGGATTCATCGCCACGACGGAACGGGCCGTGCACGAGCTGGCTCATTTTGCCGTCGGCCAGGATCCGCGACGGGTAAACTGGCTCGCGGACAAGATCATCAGCACGTTTGCCGACGTCGGACACATTCATCGCATGGTCATGGGGGCGATCGAAGTGGCCTGCTGGGACATACTGGGCAAGTCCCTCGGTGTGCCGATCTGGCAGCTTTTGGGCGGAAGATACAGGGACTCGATCCTGGGATATGCCAACGGCTGGTACCGGACAGAGCGAACGGCGGAGCACTTCGTCAGGATCGCCGAGCCGGTGGTGGCGATGGGCTTCAAGGCGGTGAAGCTCGATCCGTTCGGAACCGCCAAGGGTTTCTGCAGCAACACCGACTTGAACGTCGCCTACGACATCCTGAAGGCCTTGCGTGAAAGGTTCGGGCCCGAACTGAAGATACTGATCGACGTCCACACCCGTTTCGCGCCGAGCGAGACGCTGCGGATTGCGAGAAGGATGGCGCCCCTGGATATCTTCTGGTGGGAGGAGCCGACAACGGCCGAGCGCGAAGAGCTCACAAATGAGGTTGCCATGGCGTGCGTGATCCCGGTCGCAACCGGAGAGCAATTCGACAAGGTTGGGCAGTTCGAGACGCTGGCGCGGGGAGGGCATGTCAGCATCTACCAGCCCGAGCCGATGTCCCTTGGCGGCATCGTCAACACGATGGCCGTCGCCTCCATTGCCGAGGCCAATGGGGCGTGGATCGCGCCCCACCAGAGCGGCGGCCCAGTGGCGACGGCCGTCTGCCTGCAGCTGGCTGCCTGCGTCAAGAATTTCCTGATCCAGGAGCATTTCGACCCCTTCAACGAGCCCTGGACGCGGGACCTCGTGACATGGAGGCCGGCAATCGATCCCGAAACAGGACATCTTTCGATTCCCACAGCCCCGGGATTGGGCTTGGACCTGAACCTGGACGTGGTGCGGGAGCACCCCTATGACCCCGCCTCCTTTTTCAACGCGGGTAAGAGCGGCTGGGAAAAGCGAATTGGGGCCGGCAGGTGACGGACCGGCGCGAAATTCCGGAAGGAATTTCCCGAGAGCCCAATCTCCGGCGGGCGAGCTGATCCCGGCCCTTCGGGCCGTCTGAGGAGATCTGGGGCCGGCCGCAGGGGGTCCCTGCATCCCACGCTAAGGTCCGGCCGTCCGCCTGACCGGGTGAGGCTTGCCGCTCGCGTCGATCGCCACGTAGGTCAGGAGGCCGTGCGTCACGCGGCGCTCGGGGCCTCCGGAATAGTGCTGCGACCAGACCTCGACCTCCACCTTCATCGATGTGCGGCCGATCCCCTGGAGCTTGGCGTAGCAGGTAACCGTGTCGCCGATGTTGACCGGAGAGGCGAAGCTCAACGCGTCGATGGCGACAGTGACGACACGGCTTTCCGCCAGCGTCCGGGCGAGGACAGCGCCCCCGAGGTCCATCTGGGAGACGATCCAGCCGCCGAAGATGTCGCCGTTCGCGTTCGTGTCGGCGGGCATCGCGATCGCGCGGATCACGATCTCCCCATGGGGTCTTGGAGGGGGCTCGGGCGCAGTTTCCATGTCAGTGCGACCGGCTAGGGTTGCCGCGACTCCTGCCCCGCGGGAGGAACACCGGGCGCGGATGCCGGGTCCGCTGGATGTGGGCCTTGCGTCTGGGTCTTTGCCCCCAAATTTATCGTCAGCATCTGCGGAAACAGATCCCTGGAGACGGCCATCGTCACATCCTCGAATCCAAACCTGCGGATGCGGAAGTGATAGCAGCCGTCTGAGTCCCAAAGGTACTGGTCCAGGTCGGCGTGGACGATGCCCTGCGCATCAGATGTCCGGGCGTCGATCTCCCCTTGGGACGGGAGGCGCCGCCCGGCGCCCTGATCACCCGTCATATCGTCGGACGAGTCGGGCACCACGATGGCGCCCTGAACAGGAACCCCGAGCGCCCCGACAATCATGATGCGGCCTTCTGGCTTCGCCCCGCCGGTCGAGGCGCAGGCGGACGCCAGCATTGCGAGGGCTATTGCCAAATGGGGGCGCATTCTGCTGAACGAAATTCCGGTGATCCGCCTGAGGTTCGCAAGAATCTACCGATCGGATCACCTCTTTCAAGCACCAGCCGCGGCCAGCAGAGCCACGCCTCGTCGCCGAGGCGAGGGCGCCGGCCCGACCTAGCCCGGCTTTTCCCCTTTTCACGGAGCCCGGGCGCAGGTCTCATCCGACGATGAAACCGCAGTTTCTGATCGCCGCGCCGGCTAGCGACTCGGGGAAGACCACCCTCACGCTCGGCCTCCTGCGCCTGCTCGCAGACCAGGGCCGGCGGCCCCAGCCGTTCAAGTGCGGGCCGGACTATCTCGACCCGGTGCATCATTCGCTCGCCGCCCGCCGGCCCAGCGTCAACCTGGACACGTTCATGATGAGCGAGGCGCACGTGCGGGAGGTTTACGCGCGCCACATGGCCGGCGCCGACATCGGCGTCGTCGAGGGCATGATGGGCCTTTTTGACGGTGCGGACAGGATGGAGGGCTCCAGCGCGTCGATAGCCGCCCTGCTGGGGCTCCCCGTGATCCTGATCGTCAATGCGCAGGCCATGGCGTATTCGGCGGCGCCGCTCCTCCAGGGCTTCAGCCAGTTCCACCGCGGTGTGAGGGTGGCGGGCGCCATCTTCAACTTCGTCAACTCCCCCGGGCATTTCCGCTACCTGAGCCAGGCCTGCGCCGATGTGGGAGTCGAGGCCCTCGGGTATGTTCCCGAAAACGACGGCCTGCGCCTTCCGTCGCGCCATCTTGGCCTGGCGATCTCGCCCGAAAACGACTACGAGGCCGTCATCCGCCGGATTTCGGCCCACATCGGCCAGACTGTCGACATCCGGCGCCTGCTCGAGATCACATCGGTTCAGCCGGTTGCCGAGCCTCCTCCCGCGCGGCCGGCGTCCACCCCGGGACACCTGAGGATCGCTATCGCGCGCGACGAGGCCTTCAACTTCTTCTATCACGAGAACCTGCAGGCGTTCTCCCGCTGGGGCGACGTGACGGCCTTCAGCCCGCTCAGGGACGCCTCGGTGCCCGAGGCCGACCTGGTCTACCTCGCCGGCGGGTACCCTGAGCTCCACCTTGACCAGCTCTCCGCCAATGCGCCGATGCGGGATTCAATTCGGGCCTATTGTGAGCGCGGCGGGCGGGTCTTGGCCGAGTGCGGCGGCCTAATGTATCTCGGCCGGCAAATCGTCGACGCCCAGGGGCGCGGCCATCCGATGGCCGGATTCCTCGGCATCGAAACCTCGATGCGCGAGGCCCGTCTCTCGCTCGGGTACCGCGAGGTCGCGGACGGGGCCCGCATGTACCGGGGCCACGAATTCCACCACTCCGTGCTCCGCGAGATCCAGCCGCTCGCGTCAGCGTCGAGGGTCACCGACGCCCGCGGCCGCGAGGTCGGAACCAAGATCTACCACAAGCTCAATGTCTGGGCCTCATACGTCCATTTCTACTGGGGCGAGCTCGACGGCCCGCCGTTTCTTGGAGCCTGAAGCCGGCGGCGCCTGGCGCCACGGCTCAGATTTCCAGGTACCTGCGCACAGGATCGAGGTTCACGCAGGCAACCAGGTGGTCGGCCATCTGCCCGTAAACCTTCTGGCGCTGCTCGGCCCACGGCACGGGGTCGGCGCGGTAGGCGGCGAGGCCAGCCGCTTCCGCCACGCGCCGGCGCGCTTCCGGCCCCTCAAACCAGCCGTGCAGGTAGGTGCCCCAGACGCCGCCGCAGCGCGCGCCCTCCCTGCGCATGAGATCGCCGTCCCAGACCGTGTTCAACGTCTCCATCGGCCGGACCGGATCGGTCCGTCCCATGTGGATCTCGTACGCCAGCCACCGCCGGCCATCGCACTCGACCGTCACCTGGCGCACGAGCTTCTTGTCGGTGAATTCCGTTTTCACGGGCAGCAGCCCCAGCCCCGGCTCGTCGCCCGCGTCCCCGGCGATGCCCGCCGGGTCCGTCACGCGCTCGCCGAGCATCTGATAGCCGCCGCACAGGCCGATGACGAGGGCTCCGCGCCGGGCGGCCGCGCCGATCGCCTCGGCCATGCCGCTCGTCCTCAGCCAGCGCAGGTCGGAGAGGGTGTTCTTCGAACCCGGCAGCACGACCACGCGGGCCGACGCCAGGTCGCCCGGCTCCGCCGTCCAGCGCACCCGCACGCCCTGGTCCGACCACCAAGGCTGGCAGTCGGTGAGGTTGGCCGCGTGCGGAAGGCGCACCCACGCCATCAGCTCTCCGCTGCCGCGGTCGGCGTCGGCCTCGGCCAGGCCATCCTCCTCCTCGGGCTGCAGCTCCGGCCGAAAAGGCACCGTCCCGAGGACACGAAGGCCGGGCGCATGCGGCCCGAGCCACTGTTCGGGATCCGGGAAGAGCCGGATGTCGCCGCGAAACCGGTTCACGATTGCCCCGAGCCCGCGGGCCCGGTCCGCGGCCGGCAGGAGTGCCCAGGTGCCGGCCAGCTGCGCATAGATGCCTCCCCGGTCGATGTCGCCGACAAGCACCCATCGCCCGTCAAGGTGCCGGATGGGCCGCAGGTTGACGAGGTCG
>Ga0182030_10008001_pt1 | contig 21973 bp, 15 predicted proteins | sample 812S3MmetaG_FD_121299 | JGI IMG/M metagenome (GOLD analysis project Ga0182030, IMG submission 121299) | Permafrost microbial communities from Stordalen Mire, Sweden - 812S3M metaG (Illumina Assembly) | ecosystem: Environmental > Terrestrial > Soil > Wetlands > Permafrost | place: Sweden... | reverse complement strand
TTCTTTTTGGGGGCAAACTCCGCTTGGGAAAAACTCGGCTGATGGGTCATGCCTCGAGTTTAGGAAATACCAGCTTCGGAGTCGCTACTAAATCCATGACCACCGGATTAAATCAGCGTTTCCCTAAAATCGCCCAGGCACTCCCCGACTCAAATCCGGGCAATCCGCGCTTCACTTCATTTTGCACTCGCAGTTTTTGTAAAGCGGCGGCGATTTTCGCTCGGCGATGACGTGCGACGCAGCGCAAAGAATGGGCTGTAAAAAAGTCCACTCGCTCCTCGGCGGCTACCAGGGCATGGTCGCCGCCGGCTGGCCGGTGAAAAATAGCGGCGGGAATTATTTTTGCAGTGCGGGCGAGTTGCGAATGGTGGAATTGACATTGTCGGCGAACACGGCGGCTTGAACGCCTTGGGCCACCTGGGGTTTGAAATTGTCAATTTCCAATCCCTGAACATCCAGGAACATCGCCGCCGGCCGCAAATCATTCGTCTGAAAATTCACATGAATGTTCGCCAGTTCCAGATCGCGGATGTGACGCGCAAAAATTCCGTAGGCGGGCAAAATGCCAATCTTGCCCGGTTCGGGATAGCCGGCGCCGAGTTCCTTTGGAGTGCGGGCCGCATCGTCCGCCGTGCCGCCGCCGTTGTTCGTGAGCCGGATGTTTTCCAGACGCACGCCTTCAATGGGTTGTTTCGGCAAACCGGAAATTTGAATGCCGCTCATCTTGTCCACGCCGTCGGCGATGACATTGGAAATCAAAATATTTTTTGCGCGGCTGTTCGTCGTCAAGCCGGGCGTGCGGTTGCGTTTGCCGGTCGTGATGTAAATCGCGTAGTCGCGCAGGTCCATCATGGCGAGATTATTGATGGTGATATTTTCCAAAATGCCGCCGTCCACTTCTTCGAGCGCGAGGCCTTTGCAACTGCGGAAGGTGCAGTTCGCCACCGTGCAGTTGCGGAAGCCGCCGCTGGATTCCGTGCCGAACTTAATACGGCCGGTGCCGTTTTTGGCGGGCTTCATCGTGCCGTCAATCAACGTGCCTTCCACAAAACCGGAGACCTGGCAGTTGACGATGGTGAGATTTTCCGTCAGCCGGATTTCGCCGAGCGCATAGGTGCTCTTGGGACAAATGCCGTCGTCGGTCGGCGAGTTCACGCGGCAGTTGGAAACCACCGTGTTGCGGCAGCAATCAAGATCCATGCCGTCGCGGTTGGTGTCGAGGGTAACATTGTCAATGGTCAGGTTGTCGCAGCCGGTGACGAGCATCGCAAAATGGCCGCCGTGAAAAATGGTGATGTCGCGGATGACGACATTTTTGCAAAGCTTCAGCGCGATGGCTTTGTTGCCACTGCGGACGGGCGGAAAAGTCTTGGTGTTGGGCGTCGGAAAATGTTTGTAGCCGCACATCTCGTCCAAAATTTTTGGATCGCGTTCCAACCCGCCGCCGTTGATGGTGCCGTGGCCGGTGATGAAAACGTGGGTCAGATTTTCGCCCCAGATCAGGCTGTTGTGAAAAAAACAATGTCCGCCGTCCTGAAACGCGATGCCCGGAAACGGCTCGGTCTCGTCGTAGGCGTTCAGGTTTTGCGGCGCGCCAAGGATGGTCGCGCCGGCGTCAATGAGCAGATGGATGTTGCTCTGGAGATGGATCGAGCCGCTCAAATAAGTTCCCGCCGGCACGAGCACGGTTCCGCCACCAACTGCGGCGGCGGCCGCAATGGCTTTGTCAATCGCCGGGCTGTCGAGCGTCGTGCCGTCGCCGACGGCGCCGAAGTCGCGGACATTGTAAAAACTTTTATTCTGCGCCCAGGCGGCGGGCTGGCCGGCATTGAGCAGAAGAATAAACAGCAGCAATCGGGGGAAAGAATGTTTCATATTTCTGGACCGGGGTTGTGAACTGGTTCTTAATTGGCTGGTTGAGGAATGTTATTGGGCAGCGGCACAAACTCGGTGTGCACGTCGCCTTCGGCTGTGAGGTTGTGCAGGGCAAAGCCCAATTTTCCACCTAAAGGGAGCCAACTGGTGGCCGGAGCCACATGGATGGTGATGCCATCCTGTTCGAAAACCCGTCCTATATGCCAGTGTCCAGCCAACAGATGTTTGACGCCAAGCCTGTGCAGTAGATCCGCTTCGCGCTGCGCGTAGGGCGCATTTACTGTCCAATAAGGTTTCGCATCGGGAAAGCCGTGGTCTCGGAAAAGTGGAATGTGTTGCACGGCGATGACCACTTTGCCCTTGGTTGGTTCCGCCTGTTGCGCCAGCCAGTCCAGCATCTTTTCAGATTCCGCTTCCATTTCGGGAGACAAGGGTGAAGTTGTTTTCGCCTCGAATTTTTCATAGTTGCCCAGCAGTTGGGTATCAATCGCCAGGACTTCCACATTTTTGACCTGAAAGCGGTAATAGTCCGGGCCAAACTGTTTCCGATAGTGTTCCAGGCCATTGGTATTATGAAACTCATGGTTGCCGGGCACATAATAAACCGGAGCGGCCAGCGCCTTGAGAATCATTTTTACCTGCTCACGGCTCTCCTGATTTTCTCCGATGTCACCGGAGAGAATGACCGCATCGGGATGACGCGCATTGACCATTTCCACAACTTGGCGCAGATTCGCGGCAGCCTGCGGGGAATGTCTTTCGCCCAGATGGGTGTCGCTGATTTGGGCGATTGTAACGCCACCGGGGCTGGCACCGACAAGCAAAATGGTAGAACAATAAGCTAACCCGGCTAAAATGACTCGGAGTTGTTTCATAGGTCAGGGGTTAAGCGTGAAACACGGATATTGACGGTTGCGGCAAACCTAGGTTCGCGCTGATTGCTGGGGTTTGGTTTTTCAGTTTTCCACATTAGGGACAGTGGTCGCTCAGACCATTCAATCCTTCATGGTCAACGGTGAACGAGAATGTCTTCCGTCCGTTCTCCGTGACGACCTTGAATACAAAAATCATGTCGTATTCATCACCCGGCCAGGACGGAACCCGCGCCGCATCAGCGCCATTGTCTTTGACCAGATTCTTGGCGAATTCATCGAGCAAACCATGTTCCCAGGCGACAAATATCGTGGCGTTTTGGTATCCCGGTTTTTGCAGCTCGCCTTCCAAGCCCTTGATTTCGCGGTAACCGAACTGCGTGTTCACCGGCAGGCCGCAGCGGATGGCGGTCGGTTCAATGGTCGTGAGCGGACGAACGTAATAGTAACCCGCCTGATTATTTTTTGAATCCACTTTTTGGGTGGGATTAGGTGCAAAAATAAACTGCGGTGAGCCATATTTTTTAAGCAACACTTCGGGCAAAGCCAGGGCCCGATTGAGACCACGGCACGTTAATTGTCCAAGCCCGCCAGATGGTTTTTCGCCATGGCGGATACAGACAATAGTTTCCACGGACTGGCCAGCGGTTTCGGCCGGGGGCGGCAGATTGGTTTGTGCATCCGCACGGGCCACAACGGCAAACCCAATCAGCAGCAACGTTTTCAGCATTCTCATATTTTCGGAAATTGTTTTAGGAAAAAGGTTTGGTTATTCAGCCGTATGCTGGCGCACGAAATCAAGGCAAACGCGCCAATACGAGATGGCGAAACTCCACCAGCTTTCCTTCCGCCTGCAATCCAATCGTCCCCGAAACCGCCGATGTTCCGGTGACTGTATTTTGCAGCATGCCGTTGACGCGGACAGTGATGGTGTTGGCACGGCAAACGATGTCGCAGGCATTCCATTCGCCCAGCGGCTTTTCCGAGCTGGCCTGCTGACGCGGGATGCTTATGGGAAACTGCGCCGTCAATCCATCCGCCTTCGAGCCGCCATTCATGCGGACTTCGCCCGCACTACCGGACAACAATTGGGCTTCGAAGCAGAACGGCCAGACTTTGTCGGGCGGATTGAGGTGAAGAAAAAATCCGCTGTTGCCTGCGCCGTCGGGATAACGCCATTCGGCGTGCAATTGATAGTCGCGATATTTTTGCAGCGTGCGCGCGTAGCCGTTTGGCCTGCCTTGGCACACGATGACACCGTTGGTCACCGACCAGATCGAGGCGGCGGGAGCGTTAGTGCCCTGGGAAACAAACGTCCAGCCGGAAAGACTATTGCCGTCGAACAAGGCAATTTCATTAGTCGGCGTGACGGGAGTTTCATTCGGCTGAGCCGACACGGGAAAAGTCGCGGCGACAAACATTAATGTCGCAGCCCACAGGATAAGACCGATTGGGAATGATTTCATATGTGTTCACCTACTGGACTCTGACGCGGAAAAACTGTTGTGTTCCTGATACGGGGTTTGTGAAAGGCGAGGTCACGCCAGGAATGTTGCTATACGGACCGGTAACCTGACTGGCTGATTGCAGCGTGCCGGCCGGCCAGGCAAGAATTACGTTGCCGCCGGAACTTTGGATATTAAGCATGACCACCGGTGAACTCACCGCCGAATAATTTTCAAACGAGGAGTTGGCAGCGGCCGTCATATAGCTGGCCCACACCCAGTTTGACGATTCCAAGCCGGCATGTATCCGGGCTTCATCCAGTGAACCTAGAAAGGCGAAGGTTCCGCCGGTGTCCCGTCCCAATTCCATGTCGTTGTTGTTGGGAAAGTCATTCCGAATCGCGCCGGCTGCCACCGGGCTGCCGTCCACATACAGTTGCGCCGCGCCATCCGCGCGATCCACCGCCGCCGTTACCAAATGCCATTGATTAAGACTGACGGAGCCGGCCGGTGCCACCAAGTTGCCAGCGGTTGAACCATTGCCCGTAGCCAGAATCAGCGCACCGTCGCTCGTCTTGTAATCGTTCACGTAGAAGAAAACCTGGGCCGAAGCGGCAACCCCGGTTCCGTTGGCCCAAATACATTGAATGTCGGAAACGCCCGAAGAGACATTCACCCAGGCCGACAGGGTGAAAGCGTTGCCCAGATTGACCGACCCGGCATCGAGATAGGGAGCACGCGTAAAAGAGCCGCATGATCCGATGATGCCGTTGTTTGAACCAGGCGCAGCCCCATTGGTCGCCGGATATTGCAGCGTGCTGTCAAAATAGGGAAACCCGTTTTGTTCCAAATGATACACCAGGTCAAACGGCGTCACTGATCCAAGGCCGGTTGGCACCCAGACCGCTCCGTTGGTAGTATAATTCGGCGCATTAGTCTCGCCGGGATTGCCCCAGTAAGCCCAAATTGCGTCATTGGTTCCCGACAACGCCGGCACCTGCACCCAGACCGTCGAAATGCCGTTGGTATTCCATTGGTTGATCTCGTAAGGAATCTCCAGCGCACTCCCTGAACTGGTGAATCGCAAATCGTTGCCAGCAGGCGAGGCAAACTGTGAATAGGAAAACCCCGGCACATTGGTTCCCAGCCGCACCAGCACCGGGAAATCGTTTAATGTTTCGGGACGATTGTAGCCGCCAAAGGTGATCTTGAGGCTCGATGTGTAGTTCAAGGCGTTGACCACGGGCGCAGGCATTCCCACAACCGTCGTCGGGCCGACGGCAACATTGGTAAACGCGGCGGTGTTCAAGACCGAGTTTGATTTCGCGGTCACACACAGTCCGACATAAATGTTGTTGGTCATGGCATAGACATTGGTGCCGACCAGGGTCCAATTGACGCCATCAGGCGACTCATAGCCGCTGAGAATGTTGCCCGACCGGATCAGCGACAGCCAGTATGGCGCAATAATATTGGTCGTTGTATTGACCTTGATAGTAGAGGCGTTGGCAACGGTCCGTCCCTGCAACGAAATGCCGCTTGTGGGAGTGACAAAAATTTGACCATCGGACGAACCGGGATCAAGCGTCTCCCGGAACATCAGGCCTGCCTTGGCTGACGAAGCCGTGTTTTGCATTGATACAACTTGCGCCACTATCTGTCCGTCGCCAATCCATGGCTGATAAACAAACTGAAAACTGTCGCTTGTCCCCCAGATATCAACCCCAGAACCATTTACTGTAAAAGTTCCATTGGTATAGTTTGCGCTGCCGCCGACGCCGACGCTGCCGATGTCCTGGCTGACCCATGGCGGCGGCAAGGTTTGAGTCTGGCCACCGGAAGCCGGCGTGCTCAAGTGATCCCGGATGCAGGGTTTGCCAACGGCATCAACATAATACTGATAGCTTCCAGTAGCCAAGCCCAGTTGGCTGATGTTGGTCTGGTGGATCCCGTTCGTCACCCAACACAACAAAGCCGCGTTCCCGCCGTTCGTCACGGCATAGACCTCGTAATGGTCTATCGTCCGCTCGTCGCCGGAAGTGATGGTCCACGCAAGGACATTGGAGCTGTTCATCGAGGTGGTCAGCGCAAAATAGTTCTCGACTCCAAGCTCGATTTCCGTGCCTTCCTCATAATCGCTCCAGGTCGCCCACTGCATCCGGGTCATATTCGTGGGAATCGCCTGGCTAATGGCGGCGGCCCTTTCCACCTCGCATAGCCCGTTGCCGCTAGGCAGATATTTGCCCAGCGACCAGCTCGGATCCGCCGTCAAGGTTCCATTGAATCGCGCGCACATCGCACCGCAGCCCGGTTTGTGAGGGTTATTCTTGATGGTTTGAAAATCACCGTTGGTGACGTTGATTAAATTATATGGGTCGGTGGCTTCCCAATTAGTGTTGCCCACATTATGATCCTGCGTCCATAGATAGGTCATGTCCACCCACGAGTCGCCGATGTAGGTGGTGCCCTCCTGCACCCAATAGGTGTTGGCGGAGGTGGCGGCTTTAATGCCATTCACTTCCGTCAAGTTAGTAATGTAGCTGGGATACACATTGAAAAACATCAGCAGCGGATGCCCTTGTTCTTTTTCATAGTGGGGGTCGTTGAAATAATTGGTTTCGCAATAATGGATGCTGTTCACGAAGTTGTTGCTGCCCGATCCCCCGGCAAAATACCCTTCGACAATCATGATGGTGAAGGTGAAATTCGCGTTGGTGTTGCTGGTGCTGTTCAAATATTTCTGGACGTTTTGAGCCACTACATCCGTTTGGTCGCCGATGCCATACCAGGAAAAGATCAGCCCATTGAAGCCGCGGCTTTCCAGGTCGGAGACCATCGCCGCCGCGTAAGCGGTCGTGGTATTGGTCGTTCCATTGTCAACGTGGTGTTGAAGACTTTCACCCCACCAGCAGGTGCCGTTGGCAAACCAGCGCAGGTCGGGCCGGTTGGGGATCAGGGTATGCACGTCCACATGGGATACATGTCCCGGCGAGACCGGATTCAAAGACATATCCACCAGGTTCGAATTAATGTTTATGGTGTCGCCGCTGGTATCCACAACGCTGGTGGGGCCAAAGTTTAGCGCGACATTGCCTCCGAAGTAATAGCTGTAGTTTGAACACGCCGACGTGTTGTGGTTGGTCAAGGATGCCAGCGTCACATTGAAATTTAATCCAAAAGCCGTCGTGGTCTGGGCCAGCAGGCACAAGAGCATCCAGCGGAATGCGCGCGATGGCTCATTCGTTTTCTGCGGCTCGGGTTCTGGTTGCATGGTCAAAAGCTACTTGCTCAATATCTTTCCGTTGCGGGCGTTGAAATTCATACTATTACGCCTTCGCCGCACACTCGCATCATTTCAGTCGTGAGCATCTTCAAAAACACACCGGCGAGCTTGGCTTTCCTGCCAATCCCGCCTGGTGGCAGGTTCACGCACGCCAAGCCAATTCTTTTTCACCGCTCAACTGGAATAATTGAGGGAAAACCGAGTTGGGCTTAACCCAAAAATTTACAGCGGACGGCGGTGATGACAATAGACATTTTGCGCAAATCTTGTATTATTTGCGCAAACCGGTTACGATTGCGCAGACCCATTAGCATGAAGAACCGCCAACTCAAAATCGCCCTGGCCCTGCCGGACTCGAAGCCGTGGGGCATTACCCGCTTCTACAACGGGGTCAATGATTACGCCAGCAAACACAAATGGCTTTTGACCGCCTGTCCGGTGAACCCCGAAAGCAGCGATGATTTCCCGCTGGATTGGTCCCGGTTGAAATCCTGGCACGTTGACGGAATTATTCTTCATGCGAATGACGTCAAGCAATTGAAGCAGTTCTTGAAATGGCGCATTCCGGTGGTGAATATCGGCGAAGACCAGAACTTTAGCTGCCAAATCCCCCGGCTGTCATTGAACAACCAGCAGATAGGCCGGCTTGCGGCCGAGCACCTGATTGGTTTGGGCTTGAAAAATCTGGCTTATCACGGCGTCCAAGGGCGGTGGTATTCCGACGAGCGGTTGCGCGGTTTCAAACAGGCGGCCATGGAGGCCAATTTGAAGATCCATAGCTTCCTCCTGCCGCACATGACCCGGGATGCCTTGTGGAATGAACGCTATGAACCCATCAAGCGCTGGCTGAAAACCCTGCCGCTGCCGGCCGGACTTTTTGCCGTTCACGATTATCGCGCGCTCATCGGTTTGTCCGCGTGTCGGGAAATTGGCCTGCGCGTGCCGGAGGATGTGGCGGTGATCGGTTCGGACAATGATTTGATGGTCTGTGAATTCACCACGCCAACCTTGACCAGCGTGTGCGTCAACGCCTATCGGATGGGTTATGAATCGGCCAAGTTGTTGGATCAGTTGATGCACGGAGAAACGCCGCCGGCGGAACCGGTGCTCATTGATCCATCCGAGGTGATGGCCCGGGCTTCAACCGATGTCCTGCACGCGGATGACCCGGCCGTCAAAGGAGCCATTCAATTCATGCGGCAGAATTATCCAGAATCCTTCACTATGGATGCCGTGGCCGAAGCGGTTCACGTCTCCCGTCGGTTATTGGAAACGCGTTTCCGTGCGGAACGGAAGACCTCGCCAGCGGTGTTTCTCGTTCAACTGCGGCTCCAAAAGGCGAAAGCCATGCTCGCCGTCCGCGATTGCAAGCCGACCGAAGAAATCGCCCGAGCCTGCGGCTTCGGGACAGTCAAAAATTTGCGGGCGGCCTTTCGCCGCATCCTTAATGCTTCACCGAACAGTTTCAAGCCGGATTCAATTTCTCCTTGATGGCTGGTTAGTTGGGTCGGTTGATGGCGGCCGATGGAGATCCGACTGACCTGCCAGCTTGGGATGACTTTTCAATGTGAGCCGGCGGAAGCATCGTGGCAATCACCTCATGGGTTTTGCCGTCCGCAAAGGCGGGCAGAAGATTACCTTGAAAAGGTTTGCCGTCCACGATTAGTTCCACGCGACCGCTTTCGAGACCGTGCGGATTGCGAACGTGGATATTATAGGTTGCGCCGCGCCAAGTGCGGGCAATGCTCGCTTCGGGCCATGAAGACGGCAGGCAAGGTTGGACGCGCAAGCCATTATAATCGGGTTTGGCTCCGATCAGCTCATTGATCAAAACCGTATTCAGCCAGGCGTAGGAACCGGTAATCCAAGTAAATTCCTGCTGAAAAGGACGGTTCTTATGCTGGGGACCAAAATAGCAATTAGAGTAAAGGAATGATGCGTTGCGTTTCGGATCCGTCGGACCAGCGAGACTGCACGGCGTGATGCGCTTGAAAATGTCGTAGGCTTTGTCCGCCTTGCCCAGCCGGAGCAAACCAAGAATCATCCAGATGTTCAGGTGGGTGTAAACTGTGCCATTCTCGGCGATGCCCGGTTCCATGCTCGAGATGCGCCCGATGCTGGGATCGAGTTCCGTGTAGGGCGGAGACAAGAGCATATAGCCCAGCTCCGTGAGCAAGAGCCGGTCGCACGAGTCAATCAATTGGCTCGCGCGCTCGGGGCTGGCGATGCCAGCGATAAGCGCCCAGCATTGCGGCTCCATGAAGATGCGGGCAAAGCGGTTTTCGTGCGAGCCGATGGGGCTGGCCTCATCATCATAACACCGGCGATACCACTGGCCGTCCCAAGCATGGGCGTTGATCGCGGCGGCGATGGCGGCGCGGCGGCGGGTGTAATCAGCCTGAGCGTCAGTCCGCGAGAGACTGCCCATGAGCGCAGCCATCTCACGCATCGCTTCGGCATAGGCGATCGAGAGCCAGACACTTTCGCCGCGCCCTTCTTTGCCGACACCAGTAAGTGAATCATTCCAGTCGCCGAACTTGATCAAGATTAAACTATGCGCCCCCTTGTTCTTTTCCAGAAAGTCGAGGGCGGTGCGAATATGGATCAAGACGGAAGCCGAAGCTTCACCGCCATAGTAAGGAACTTGCTCCTCCAGCAATGCCAAATCACCGGTTTCTTTGAGATAGGCGCAGAGAGTGAATACGAGCCAGAGAGCACTGTCACTATAAGGTTTTTCATCAACTGGGTTCCAGCCGCGTAGCGCCAATCCAGTGGAAAACTGATGCCGCAGAGCCTCCAGCAGAATGGCTCGGGTGCGCGCCGGATTGAGTGCAGAAACACCGAGTCCGTGCTGAACGATGTCGCGGTAGCCATTCCAACCCCAGCGGCACCAGCGGCTACCATAGCTGGCCCCTTGTTTAATCCAGACGTTTACCATCTGATCGAAAAGCGGGTCGGGGGTTTTGACCCGATTCGCGGCGACCAAGCTTGCGTTCTGAGCAGTTAGTTGGGCGAAAAAAGTTTCGGTATGTCCCAGGTAACGCCCGCGGATAGAAGCAATTTTGCTCTCGTGATCGGTGGCACCCAGCACCAGAGTTATGGGTTTCTCCTCGCCAGGCTTGATTACCAAATCAAATTGGATCGCACCCACGGTCGCGTCGGCGGACCCCGGCGTATTGGAGCAGCGGCCCCGCTGCACAGCCACGGGATCTTTCAAAGTGCCGTAAGTCCCTACGAAGGCATCACGCGAGCCATCAAAAGCCGTAATTAGCTGGTCGCTGGTCAGGAAGCCAGTAAGAAAATCGTGCGGCCGGCGAAAGGGATGTTTGGAGGCGACCACCGCGTTCTGCTCGCGGTTGAAATGAGCTTCGCGATAGATGGTATCGCCATAACTGTTGAAACCCCATTTGAACGAAAACTGAAACTGGACGTAAACAAAGACGGAGAGATTACGGACGGCTGGCCGACAGTTCTTGATTTGCAGGTCCCAGAGTTCGACCGGATCATTGCCAAGCGGCACAAAGATGCGGAAGCGGGCTTCAATGCCCTCGGTCGAATTGCTCAGGATCGTGTAACCCAAGCCTTGGCGGCATTCGAACTTATCGCTGGGTCGGCAGATCGGTTCCCAGTTAAGGTTCCAGAATATCCCGGTGTCATTGTCCCTGATGTAAACCAGCCGGCTCATCAAGTGATCGCGGCCCACCACGTCGAAATCGCAAGTCCGGCCGATACCGGTAAGCATTTGGATGGCTTCCTTGTCTCCGGGCTGATAGTCAAAGCATCCTACCCCCGTATGTTGAACAATGGAAAAGCAAGCATCGTTCCAGAGAAAATTGTCCAGCGCGCGCGGCGTATCCGGATTGGTTACGATGAATTCTGTGCCGTCCTCGTTGAAATATCCGTGAGGATGCTGAGTTAACTTAGCGGATAAGCCCGGTGATTCCCTTATTAATGGGTTCGAACTGGCCAATGTCGCCACAATCGCACCGTGTGGCGATTGAGCGGTCGGTTCCGGCTCGACTAAAACCTCTGCCCCAATTACCGGATCGGAGACGCTAAATTCAATGCCTTTCTCAAAGCCATGGCCTTCCGCATTTTGATTCATAACGATGCTCCGGATTGGCCGCAGGTCGTATCGGCGCGGCTTTGAGTTAGCATAGGTGAACACCAAGCGAGCAGACTAAACGCGGTTTTCATAGTTCAGAATTTGGTGAAAGAAATGGATTACCTGCGTATTTTTTGAGATTCATGAGCTTAAAATATCAACGCCAGATGAAAACGAATACGCCCGTGACAACCAGGAGCAGAACAGCCAAAACGCGATAATTTTTAAACCATGCCACGCCTGCCAGTCCCTGCGTTTCATCCTTGAATACCTGGATATTCCAGACATAAGCCTTGACCTTGGATGCTGCCGGCGGCGGGGTGGCCAGACTCACGATCATAATGATGCCAAGCGAGACGGCGAAAACCACGGGCGCAACATAGAGAAAGTTCCAATTGGCCAGCGGCGTGTGCTTGATGCCGAAGAGCAGACTTAAGGCGATTACCAGTCCGGAAATCAATCCAGCGAAGGCTCCCGACGCGGTCGCTCGTTTCCAGAACAGGCCGCATAAAAATACTGCCACCACTGGTGGACACATATAAGAAAGGAGTTGCTGAAAATATTTTACGATCGAGTCAAATTTTTGAATCTGCGGCGACCATAGCGCCGCGATGATAATGATCACCAAGCCCGAAATGCTGCCGGCTATCACCTGCTGCCGGCTGGTCATGCCAGGCTTCAGCTTGTTAAGAATGTCCATCGTCAACAACGTTTGGGCCGAATTCAGGGTCGAGGTCAGCACCGAAGTCATGGCCGCGATGAATCCAATCAGCACCAAGCCTTTTAAGCCGGAGGGCAGCATTTCGAAGACCAGTTTGGGATAGATCTGGTCACCTTTCGCCAAGTCTGGATACAAGACTCGCCCGGCGATTCCGGGCAGCACCATGAGAAAGAAAACCACAAAATTCAGGCCGCCCGCAAAAAGATTTCCCCAACGTCCGTGATCGGTGTTGCGGGCGCTCAACGTGCGCTGCACCATCGCCTGACTTAAGCCCCAGTAATAAAATCCCAGCAACGGCAGGCTGATGAACAGGGTCGGCCACGGCACGGACGGATCATCCGGCGGCCGGATCAAACTCAAATGCCCCGGAGGCGCGGCGTGCATGACGGCGCTCCATCCGCCGGCCTTTGAAAACGTGATGTAGGTCAGCACGGCGGAACCGCCCATCAGCACAAACGCCTGGACCAATTCCACCCACATCACCGCCGACAAGCCGCCAACTATGGTATAAGATGCGCCCAGCAACGCCAAACCCCAGATGATGGCGTTAAAACTGATGCCGGGAAAAACGAAATGAAGCATGATGGCGCCCGCATACAAGGTCACCGCCAAATCGGCGAAGGTGTAGCCGACGATCGTCAACACTGAAAGATAAGTGCGACTGCGGACATCGTAGCGGCCTTCCAGAAATTCAGGCAGCGTGTAGATTTTGTTTTTGAGATAAAACGGCAGGAAAAACACCAAAAAGAAGACAATTGGCAGAACCGCTCCGGACAAACCGTAGTTGAACACCGAAATGCCCGTGCTGTAGGCGTCACCCGCCCAACCCACCAGCGCCGAACTCGAAACGAGAGTTGCAAACATTGACAGCCCGACCACCATCCAGGGCATTCCTCTGCCGCCGAGAAAGTAACTCTCCGTGCTGGCACGCGAACTATGCCAAAACCCCCAACTAACTATGCCCGCCAGATATACGGCCATGACAATAACATCAACGGTGGATAGATTGATATGCCCCATAAATAGTGATGATATAAAGTTATCTTTTTATTTGAAAGTGACACCGCTGACGTTTACGCCAATGGTAATTTTCCCCTGCGCTGCATTCGTTATTTGCTCACCGTTGATGAGGAGGTTCTCAAACGTCACTCCCGTGATTGGATGCTCGGGGCGTCCGCTGATGACCGAGCCGGCCAGTCCATTATAAGTAATATCTTTGAAATGGATGTTTTCAATTTGTCGTCCCACCGTGGTGGATGGTTCAAAGAATCCAAATGCCAGTCGGATCAGATTGCCGCCCGCCTCACGGATGTGTTCCACGCGGATATTATCAAAATCCACATCGCGCACGGTGTTTTTATCCCCGCAGGTGATGGCCATTGCCCCCCAGAAATCGCTCGAAAACTCATTGTTTTCCAGCACGTCAAGGTTGTGAAAGCGCAGGTTCTCCACCACGTCGCCGTCGGCCTGATACGCGCCGTGAACACCGATCATGATGGCATGCGCCTTGTCGGCCCAAAAAACTGAATCCGCCACGTCCCAGTCGGAAGATCCACCATGAAATTCTCCACGGCTGCCATAGACGGCGATACAATCATCCGACGTGCGCAGGAAACAGTTGCGAATTTTCACATGCCGGCTGGCCTTCATGTCTATGCCGTCACCCCATTCCTGCGAACTGAAGGACTTGAGGTTGTCAATGGTCGCATGATCCACGCCTCCGCCCATGACAGCAAAATCAACGTGCTGCTTGAGAATGATTCCTTCCACGAGGACGTTAGTCGTCCACCGCAGGTTGATCGCGGAGGACTGCCAGTCCTGCCCTTTGATGAAAATGCCTTTGGCGTCGTTCCATGGTGACATGTCCAAAATGCCGCGCCCGCGAATGGTGACGTTGGTTGCGCCGTTGTCGGTGACAATTGCGCCCTGCACGACGGAACCGCCCGCCAGATAGACAGTTTTTCCAGAACCGACGCGAATGACCCGTCGGTTCGCGGCCAATCCGGGGCCGAAATAAATTACATTCGTATCCGTGAGTGACGGGACATTGGTCTCAATCGGATTGGCAAAGAGATGGAGGTTGTGAAGCCGGTCGCCGTTCACTTCAATGGAAAGATTTCGCGGCCGGTCCAGCGTGAACGTGAAGGTATCAGCCGGCTGGGTGCTGATTAGAGGCTTAATGTGATAAGATACCGGGCGAATTTCCCCCGACTGAACATGAACCCGGTTCTGCGTCACCTTAATCTCGGCTTTGCCGCTGAAATCAAAATAGGCAAAGGAGGCGTGGCTCAACGTATGCAAATCCACGCGCACGTCATAGACATCCAGCTTCTGCCAATCGCCGCCGGGCGCGCGGACGGCCACCGAAAACGTGTCATCCAATTCAGTTCCCGCCGGCGCCGGATAAACCACGACAGTCGAAGCGGGTTCGGCATGTGTTGAATTTCCAGCAAACGCAAAACTCAAAACAATCGCAACCCGTTTCGCCCATTGATTAAGGGATTTTATCATAACCATTCGCTTAGTGGAGTTCAGCAGAGATTGTTGAATTGGTGACAAATCATGCTCATTTATCATTAACACTATATCGCCATACACTGGATTCCAAATGCCATTTCGCGCAAATGCAGGATAATTTGCGCAAACTGCTGGAGCGAACGGATGATCGCAATGGTTCGATTAAGGACAACCGCCGTTGCGGACAATTCCGATTGCTGAAGAAATCATCTGTCGAGTTCGCCAGACGATTTTATGCGTCACTTATTCTTTGGCGCGTGGCTATGTTCTGCGGGCAAACTGCCGCCGGTTCGCAACACCGCGCACAAATCATGTTCGATATGCGGCTCCAATCCCAGACCGGCATACGCGCGAATGGTTTCTTCCACATCGTAAGCCGCACGGCGCAACGTGACTTCACCGTTTTCCAAAACCGCGTAAGCCGCGCACGCATCACCGTCTTTCGGCTGGCCGACGCTGCCGGGATTAACGACCAGCGTGCGGCGAATCCCCGATTTCATTGGCAAATGCGTGTGGCCGCAAAACAAAAAGTCCGGCTGTTGCGCCACAATCAATTCAGACTCCCATAAGGTCGCCGCCGCATCGGGAGGCATATAATGGTAAAGCGGGTTTTTGGCCGTGGCATGACAGGCGAAACAGTTTGCCGAGCCGATTTGAAACCTTCGCTCCGGCTGGAGTCCGGCGAGGAATTGCTTGAGTTCCGGCGCCAGCATCCGCGCAGTTATGTTCTGCATCGCTGACGCGAACGCCGTATAAATCGCCGAACAATGCGGATCGGCATTTAACCCTAAAGCGTGGTCATGATTGCCTTGCAAAATTATGGCTTCCGAAGAAATATTCTTTGCCCACGCCACACATTCGACCGGCTGCGGGCCGTAATTGACCAAATCACCAAGGCAAAGAATTTGATCCGCGTCCGGCTCGGCGGCCAGCACCGCTTGCAACGCCGCCCAATTGCCGTGGATGTCAGATATGATTAACGTTTTCATGATTGCGACATCCTTTGTCCAGCAGTGTCAGGATCTTTTGCGATCCGCTTGCGAGGTTCTTCTAATACTTGTTCCATGCCTACATGGCGCCACTTTGGCACCGGCTTGTCAATGGTCTTTCCGACCGTTCTGGTCTATGCCGGAAATCGCACCGGAAGCACATTCGGAAAACAGTAGGGAAAGACCCCATGGCAATTGTATTTCTTGCAATTATAATGGATTTTTAATGACAGCTACATTCTAACGAGCCAGTGAACCCGTTTATCAGGACCATAGCCTTGATTGCACTGTCAACTGCGGTGATGTCATACGCTTGTGAATACGTCGAAACAAACAGTATGCCGGCGAAAATGCGCAACTTGATGGAAACCGAAGGCTACGTCATCAATCACGATCTCCTGTGCAATTCAACACAAGATACAAATTCGCTCAGACATTATGTGGTGAACAAAAGGCAAAGATTCGATTTGTTGGAATTAACAAGTGAAAAGAAAGGCTGGAGCTTCTGGGATAACTCCGGCATCAAATATTTGCCCAGAAACACCGAAACAACTATCCCATCCTTCTCCCAGATTGAATGTGATATTTACTATCCGTTCAACTTCTAAAGATCGGGTTCCGAGCGTGAAGGCGCTGCCGCCAATGGTGTCTGCGTTCGCGCCGGAGTTGAACGTAGTGCTTGGAAAGGTGAAATTGGTTTCATTATTGTTTGGCGAGGTGGAACCGGCAGTGTTAAATACCAGCGAATCGCCGTTGGCCAGCGGCCCGGAGCCGGATGAATAAGTCCAGTTCGCCATAGTGCTGAAATTAGTCCGCCAGCGGTGACCGCCAGCAGGATGGCAGAGCGCCTTTGAACGGTTTTATTTTCGGTTTGCGGCGGCAAGTTTCTTTAGGGTGAATCACCAAAATGTTTCCGACTGGAACAACTCCGTGGTGAGGGCTTCCATGAGAAAGTAATCGCCCCAACTGGAATAGGCCGGCTTGTCGCCGTAGGCGCTTTTCAGCACACCGGGACAGGCGTCATTGGTGTCAAGGTAATCTTCGGTGCAAACCCGGTCCAGCAGCGCGTTCTTGGCTTTCCGTATTTCAAGGTCAGCCCCATGGTGTTTCGCCAGTTCTTGAAAGCCGCACACGGCGACCACCGCCGCCGAGGTGTCGCGGACGAGGTTGGCCTTGGCAGGCAGGCGGAAATCCCACACCGGCACCACCTCCTTGTCCAGTTGCGCAATGAACTTCTTCGCCAACCGCAGCGAGGCAGCCAGATACTTATCGTCCCGCGTGTAAGCATGGCTCAAGGCAAATCCGTAGATTGCCCAGGCCGCGCCGCGCGCCCAGTAGGAATCCACACCGCGACCGCAAAAATTCTCCGGCCCAATCGGCTCGCCGGTTTGCGGATTGAAACGATAGGCGTGCCAGAGCGAATTGTCCGGCCGGATAAAATGCTTCAGCACCATGTTGGCATGGCCCACGGCGATGTCGCGATACTTTTGGTCGCCGGTTTCGTTGCTGGCCCAATAAAGCAGCGGCAGATTCATCAGGCTGTCAATAATTGCCATGTTGTCGGTTTGGGCCGTTCCGTTTCCGATGGGCGAAAAACTTTCATCCATGCGTCCCCAGGCCCGGATGAAACTGCCTTTTCCATTGAATCGCTGGGAAAGCACCTCGGCGGCGCGCAACCCGACCTCGCGGTGCTGTTGGTCACCGGTCAATTTGTAGAGGGCGACGGAATACAGCGAATAAAGAAAGCCAAGATCGTGATGGGTGTCCAGATGGCGGGTGAATACTTTCTCGCGGTAGGATGGCGCAAGCCTTAGGACTTGGTTTAGGAAGAATTTGTCTTCGGTTTCCCGCCAGGCGATCAAGGCCATGCCGGTGAAAAAGGAAGAGGTCCAGTTCCCAATCTCATTGAAAGTTTCCTTATGGGCAAAGTAATTGCCGTCCAAGGCCCAGGGCGCAGCCTTCGGTTCATCCGCCATGCGTTTGATATTACCGCGTGCTTTACGGACGCACAGGTCGAATGCGTTTATTAAATGGCCCCGGCCGGACGCAATTTTATTTTTGCCGCCATGCGTGCCAGAAATTGTGTTCATGCGATGCACTATCTTCTCTCCCCTGCATGAAAACAAACCCAACGGCAGTCAACCTGTAAACTTCCTTGGATTCTTGGATAATGTGGTGGGCACCTCATATTTTCGAGGGCAAGGTAGCCCCGTCTTTCCAACGGCCTTCAACCAGCAGTTCGCGGCAGAATTCCGGGATGCCGCGTTCGTTATGATTGATCAGCGAAATCAGCATCTGAACGGCGGCTTTGCCAATCTCCTTGGAATTTTGATCAATGCCTGCGCTGACATTGCCATCCAGCACGCTGGTTGCCGCCAAACCCATGTCAGCGGGCACCCGGCAGCCAGCCTTGGTGAGTATGTCATGCAAGTAAGGTAAATCAGTGAAGATGGCGTCCGGCTTGGTTTTGCGCAGCCAGGACAGGAACAACTTTTCATCTTTCTGGGAATTGATTTCGTCCAACAACAACGGTTGCAGCTTGGGTTTCGCCTCAACTTTCAACTGTCCCAGCAAAAAACCGGCGGAGAAGCGCGTGGTGTTGGTGGATGAACCTCGTGTCGCCACATACCCGATGCGCCGATAACCCTTGCTCCAGATGTTTTTAAAAGCGATCATGCCGTCCGTCAACTGGTCGCTGGTGACGACGTGAACGGGCGGGTTTTGAACCGAGTGGCCGAACCGGACGATGCAATAATCATCCCAACGAAAGCCGCCCCAGTTGAGGTTCTGCGCGCCATGCGGTGGTATGAGAATGCCGCGAATATTGCGGGCGCGGAGGATCGCCTCAAGTCGTTCGATGGTTTCGCTGTCTTTGAGGCTAAATTCTTCCAGTCGAAAGCCGTTACGCTTGGCTTCCTCAAATGCGCCCTGCCAATAAAGCTCAAATTCACGGAAAGTTCGGAGTTTTGCTGGATTAGGCCAGCAATTAATCCACGCAAGTTCCGCCGTGATGGGCTGGCGGTTTTGGGAACGACGGTAATGAGACAGGACGGCCAGCATCGGGTCCGGTTGATAGCCCATTTCCCTGATCTTATCTTGAATCTTTTGGCGCACGACCTCCGAAACGCGCGGTGAATTTTTTATCGCGAGTGACACCGCCGACTTCGACACGCCAATGGCATCGGCCACATCTTGCATGGTGATGCGCCTGGTCGGGTCAGCTTGAATTTTCGGTTCGTCAAATTTCTTTTTCATGGGTGGCATGAGGTAAGTTTAATCACATATTTTGCTGAAGAAAAGATGCGTTTTTTCCATGTTTACAGGTTGACTAGAATAGCACTTCTCAACTTTGCAATGTGAATTATAGTTCAATCACACAGCCAATAACAATTTAACGCAAATCAAATTCGTCCAACGATTATGAAAAATATGCTGGTGAAGTTCACAACCCTGCTGGCGGTCATCGCTGGCGGATTAATATCAACCCCGACCGTTTTTGCGGCCAGTGGCAACTGGACGAATCTCACGTCCAGTGTTTGGAGTGCGGCAACCAACTGGAATCCCAACGTCGTCCCTGGCACGGCAGCGGGTGACGTGGTGAGTCTCACCAACAACATTGGTGCCGCCCTCACGATTACGCTGGACCAGTCGGCCACCGTGGGCACATTGAACCTCGGCGATTCCGCCTCCACTTTCTATGCCTTCACGCTTACGCCGGCGGTCGCGCAGACGCTGACGTTCAACAACAACGGCAACGGCACGAAGTTGACGCAATCAATCACCACCGCGTCCGATGTTATTTCCACGCCCATTGCCTTGGCCGACAATCTGACGGTAACTAATACGAGCACCTTGACACTCACTAACATCATCAGCGGCACCGGCTATGGCATCACTAAACTCGGCAGCGGCACGCTGGTTTTGGGCGGCTCGAATACCTTCAGCGGCGGTTTGACCGTCAGCAACGGCACACTTAACGTGACCAACAGCTACGCACGGGCAGCGGCAATTTGACGCTGGCCGGCGGCACGTTCGAAGGCTTCGGGGTCACGATCACAAACAATGTCGTCGCCCAGAACGGCTCCACCACTACCGTCCAGTTGTCTGGCGCCGGCGACGTCAATTTGAACGGCAATCTGTCCGGTGGCGGCACGCTCAATGCCCAGTATGGTGCCGGCTCGGGAACCCATACCATTGCGCTGGCGGGCAACAATAGCAGTTTCACCGGCACTTACACTGCGGCTAATAACAACTCCGTGCGCTATTCTTTCAACAGCACCAATGCCGGCAGTTCCAATGCGGTGTGGGTGCTCAACAACTACGGTCCCGCCAACAATTCCGGCATCGGCTTTGGATTGGGCACCGGCATACTCTATTTTGGCGCGCTCTCCGGCAACGGCGGAATGCGTGGCACCGCGACCCTCAACATCGGCGGTTTGAATACAAATGCCACATGGTCTGGGAATATATCCGCCAACAACGGCACCATCAGCGTGGTCAAGTCCGGCACCGGCACGGAAATATTCAGCGCCGCCAACACCTACAGCGGCACAACTGAGGTCAGAAACGGAACACTCATTGTAAGTAACACGCTGGCGTCCAGTGCGGTGACGGTTGACGCGGCCGACGGCCCGGCGTTTTTGGCTGGCGTGGGCACAATCAGCCACCTTGTCACCTTGACCAAGGCCAGCGCTTACACGGCAGGCATCAATTTGTCGAATGGTTTCGCCGGCACACTGACATTGAGTGGCGGTTTGACGTTGAACAGCGGCAATGTGTTGAGTTTTGACGTGGCTGGCGCTGCGTCCTCGGATCAGATCGCCATCACGGGTGCCGTCAATCTTCCCTCCAGCGGCACGGTCACGGTGAACCTGAACAACATTGGCGTTTCCGGTGCGGCGACCATCAAATTGATCGGCGTCACTTCAGGTTCGGTGGCGATGGATTATACCAAGTTCAATCTCGCCACGACCGCGCCGTCCGGCTTTACTTGGAGTCTTCAAAACGACAGTGACGGCTACAGTCTTGATTTGGTGATTGCTCCCACGGCCCCGGCGAACGCCTTTTGGAATGGTGCCGTGTCGGCCAATTGGAGCGCCGCCAACAGTGGTTCTTCCTACAACTGGGTGACGACTGCGGGTGGCGGAACCAGCAGCGGCAAGCCGGGCAAAGGCACGGCGGCAATTCTTTCTGGCAATAGTCCTGTCCTTCACAATTCCACCATGGATGCCGCATTTGAAGTCGGCAGCTTGGAATTCAATGACCCGGCGGGCACAACCATTTCGGATTCGGGTTCACATTCCTTGCAGGTTGATGGATCGCTCACCGTTGATTCCGGTGCCGGAGCGGTCGCCATCAATGTTGGCAGTTATGTCCTGACCAATAACGCCGCAACCATCGCCAACAACTCCGCCAGCACGCTGACCATTGGTTCACCCATCAGCGGCGCATATATGTTGACCATCAATAGTAGCGGTTCAGGTGCCACCACGCTGGCCGGCAATAATAGCTATACCGGCGGCACGACCGTTTCGGCGGGGACGCTGGTTCTCTCCGGCAACAATCCTTCCGTGACCGGTGCGACGACGGTCAACACCAACGGTGTCCTGCAATTGCAAAATGCCGGTGCCATCGTCTCTTCGGCGCTGACGCTGAACAATGGCGCCACGCTGAACCTTCGGGCCAACACGGACACGACATTTGCAACGGCAAGCATTGCGGGCATAGCCAACAGCGGGATCGTGTCAATCAACGCAGATCAAATTACTTCGGGCGGCGGCAATGGCTCACACACGCTGGCTTTGACCAACAGTGTCAGCCTGGGTGCCAACGCGACTTTGAACGTCTCGGCGGGCAGCGGCGACACGCTGGCTTTGGGAAACATCAGCATCGCGGCGGGAAATGCCTACACTGAAACTGTCAGCAATAACGCGACCGGCACAATGGTGACGATCGCTGGTGTGACGGCCAGCGGTGTTTATGATTACTTCGGGTTCAGCGGTGACGGCAATATCGCTGTCCTCGGAACGATGTTAGACACGGCAATGCTTTGTAGAAACCTTTTAATTTCGGGTGCGTCTGTGAGGGGATGAAAAGCAACGTGGCGAAGAAAACGACAGTGGAACGGGTGGCCGAACTGGCGATGAAACTGGGCGGGCGGCATTTG
>Ga0182030_10008000_pt1 | contig 21974 bp, 16 predicted proteins | sample 812S3MmetaG_FD_121299 | JGI IMG/M metagenome (GOLD analysis project Ga0182030, IMG submission 121299) | Permafrost microbial communities from Stordalen Mire, Sweden - 812S3M metaG (Illumina Assembly) | ecosystem: Environmental > Terrestrial > Soil > Wetlands > Permafrost | place: Sweden... | reverse complement strand
GTGGAGCTGAACGTCCCGACGGCGGTGCCCACCGGCTGGTTCTCGGTGACATTGGTGTTGGACAAAGAAATGTCGGTGGGCGGGGAATTGGCCGGAGCCTGGGCCGGAGCCGGGGTCAGCTTGATGTAATCGAACGCCAGATTGTAACCGCTGCTGCCGGCGTTTTTGCCCGTGACGGTGAATTGGAACTTGTAATTGCCGTTTGAGGGCACCTGCCACGTTCCGCAATCCAGTTCCTGCTGCAGGTTGGTCCATAGCGTGATCTGGTTGGTGGTCGTGGTCAGATGGATGGGCAGAAGATACGCCACGTTGGTTGGCGAATAGGTGTCTTGCACGTTGCCGACATTGGCCAAAGCGCCGCCACTCGGCCCGCAAGCCAGCTGGAACTGCCCACCATTAGTGCCTGCATTGGCACCGATGCGAATATGATAATTCCCGGCGGTCAAGTTGCTGACCGTGTAAGCAACATAATCTCCCGCGGCGCTGGCATTCAATACCGTGCCGCGCAAATTGCTGAACGCCGCATTGGTCACAATCTGATGCGTGTCGCCGGCACTGAAGGCGGCGGGGAGGTTTTCCGTCTCGGCAACGTTGGCGGGAACGATGGTGTAATTGCTCCCGGCAATGGTGGAAAATTGATACAACCCCGGCAGGACCATCGGCGCGTTTACATAGTTCGTGCCCAACATCACATCAACCGGCCATTTCGACCGGAGGCGGCACGGGTTGCCGAGCTTGGAAAGAATCGTCGCGCCCGTAAACTGGCCGTTCGTCCACGTCATATTGTCCACTTCAAATCCGCCGCTCGCGCACAGCCCGCTCACCATGCCGTTGGGAAGTTTGGATGGCAGTGCCGGCAACAAGATGACTTCCCCGCGCGGGCTTTGCAGGAACATCCCGGCGATGCCGGACAATCTTCCGAAAGTGCAGTCCAACTGGCGGTTGGGAATGTCGGCGAACACAAGGTTGGTGGCGACTTTGTTGTAGCCGTAAAGGAACATGAGATTGGTCCAAGCGCCGTCGCCATCCTGCAAACGGTCGCGCAAATTCAAACGCCACGAGCAACTCCACGGCGTGAGGGTGGAGTTGCCATAACCACGCAGGTCAACGGACCGCTTCGCGGCCGCGGCCGTTACCGGGGTGTAGTAAGTGGAAATCTCGTCACCGGGAAAAAACCCGACGAGTTGCGAGCAATGCCGGTGGCCCGAGTCATCGTAGTCCTGCAACCACTCCTGAAGCTGGCCGAGATGGCCGACCTGATCGGGTGGCAATTGAGCCATCAGGTTCGAGATGCTGACGCTGAAGGTCGCATCCGTGTTGAGAATCTGGCTGGCGGCCATGACATGGCTGAACAAGTCGCGAAGCAGTTCATTGTCCATGGTTGGACCGGCGACGGTGGAGGTAGTGTTGGAAAGGTCATGTTCCGGCGAATAGGAAGGGTTGGTTACCAGCCAGTTGGTATAACTGGGCGGCCAGATGGCATTGTTCGGATATCTGTTCGTAACCAGAAAGCCTTGAAAAAATTGGGCCGCGCCTTTCATCAGTGGATAACCGTTTGTGGCGAGCCAGTTGGTGTCGCCGGTGTAGAGGTAATGCCACCAAACGTGCTGGCACAGCCAGGCGCCGCCGGTCGGCCAGACGCCATCAATGCCGTTGCACGGCGCCGCCGCGCGCCAGAAGTCGGTATTGTGATGCACCACCCAGGCGTTGCTATAGGTGGCAGAAACAAAGTAGGTGTTCGTGGCGATGGCGTGGCCCGTGACCGCCAGATCCTGCATCAGGTCAAACAGCGGCAACGTGCATTCGGAAAGATTGCAGACTTCGGCGCCCCAATAATTCATTTCCTCATTGATGTTCAACGTCATCTTGCTGTCCCAGCTCGGCGCGTTGTTGTCGTTCCATTTGCCCTGCAGGTTCAGCGCCTGCGAGCCGGGCCGCGAACCGGAAATCATCAGGTAGCGTCCCAGTTGAAAATCCAGCGCCACCAGTTGCGGATCGTTGCCATCCACAGCCATCTGATTCTTCCGATAGCCGATGTCCGAATTCGTCCGTGCATTGCCGCCCAAGTCCAGCACGACCCGGTTGAACAGGTTTTGGTAATCGTTCGTCTGCGCCTGCCGCAAGGCGGTGAAACCGAGCGCGGCGGCGGCGGCGACATTGTTCGAGCAGATGGTCACATAGTCCGCCGTCAGGTCGTTGTAACTTTTTACGTTGGAAGCTACCCCCAGCAGCAGCACCACATCGTTGGCGTTGGTGACGGAAATGGAACTGCCCGAGGTGCTCACCGTGCCGCCGGTGGCGATGAGCCGCACCCGCGCGTCATAGTTGACGGCATTGGCCAGCCCGTAAGTTGATTTGGAAAATGCCGTGACGCTCGCGTGCATCACCAGATCATTGCCGCTGGTGCTGTAGGTGGCCGTCTGTCCGCCATTGGTGAAACTACAGGAGAAAGTAATGCTGCCCGGCTGGCTGGCGGTGAAATGCACCGCAATCACCCGGTTGCTGGGGGCGCTGGCGAAAATGTCGCGGTTGTAGGTCACGCTGTTGTAATCGTAATGCACGTTGACCGTGGCGGAATTGAGATCCAGCGAGCGCAAGTAATTCGACGTGCCGCTGGCTTGCGGAAAGTTGAGGACCAGTGCGCCCGGATTTTGATACGCCGCCTGTTGAATTGGAGATCCCAACAAATAGCCCTGTTCATTGGCCAGCATGGTCGAGTTGCCCGTGTAGTTGAAACAGGCCGTCTGGAGCGCGGCCAATTGAGCGGCCGAAGCACTGGGATTCCCGTAACCATGCGGCTGTCCGCCCCAGATGGTATCCTCGTTGAACTGGATTTGCTCGCTGCCTACGCCGCCGCAAACCATGGCGGCCAGCCTTCCGTTGCCCACCGGCAGCGCCCATTGCTGCCACAACGTGTCGTTGCCGGGCGTCGCCGGGGCAGTGAACCAGATGGTCATCGGCCCGGGATCGGCGTAAAGGGAAAATGCCAGGAAGAGTCCGAAAATAAAGCTGAGGCAACGTGTAAGTCGGTACATGAGTTAAGTTATTCATAATAAATCCTGTGCCTTGTTTGGGCAAACTGGATATTTGCCAAATACCATGTAAAAAGTGCTGGCACCACGGCCGGATTAATTTTTTCATGGCGGATATCATCGCCGGTTCATGAATTTGCCCGGGCAAGACCGCAGCCAACCTGCCGGGACTACAATTTGCATTGAACGAGTGCCGCGATCCGCCCAAACTAGGCAACGCTATGGGCGCACAATGGAAACAGGCCGGACGCGAAATCAACGCGCAGAAAAAAGGCCAGATGACCGCCAAACTGGTCCGCGAAATCATGGTCGCGGCCAAGCTCGGCGGACCTGATCCGGACCTCAACCCGCGCCTGTTCGTCGCCGTCGAAAAGGCCAAAAAAGCCTCCGTCTATCGCGACACCATCGAACGCGCGATCCGGAAAGGCGCCGGTCTCGACAGCGAAAAGGTCAATTACGAAACCGTTGTTTACGAAGGCTTCGCGCCGCACAAGGTTCCGGTCGTCGTCGAATGTCTCACGGACAACCGCAACCGCACCGCGCCGGAGATTCGCAATTTGTTCAAGGCCGGCTCGCTCGGCCAGCCCGGCAGTGTCGCGTTTTTCTTCAACCACCTCGGCGTGGTCGAAGCCACCCATACCGATGCCAGTCGCGACGCCGAAGCCGACGCCATCGAGGCCGGCGCGCAGGAGATCGAGCCGCTCGAAGCCGATGAAGTTCCCGCCGGACAAAAAGGCGCGCGGTTTCTGACGGAAATCAAGGACCTCGACCACGTTTCCAAGGCGCTGAAGGCGGCCGGCTGGAATGTCACCGCCTCGGAAATGCGTTATCTGGCCAAGAACTTTGTCGAAATCAAGGAGACCGCGCGCAAGGAAGTCATGGATTTTCTCAACGCCCTGGATGATCACGACGACGTGCATCGCGTCTATGCGGCGTTGAAATAAATTCTGCGTTGCTGGATCGCCGGGTCAGAGGCTGAGAAATTTTAAAACCTGCAATTCACCCCGGAAGTGCAGCAGGATTTCATTCCCATGCACCTCGATCTGCACCGGATGCCGGGATTGGGAGTAATCCCACAGCGCATGCCCGTCGGACGGACTCAGGCGGTAAAAATCAAAATACAAAATCGGGTCTTCGCCGGGGGTGATCATGGAGGTTGCGTCCACCGCGGCGCGGGAGGCATAAATATATTTTCCGGACAGGTAACATTTGTCCCCGGTGCCTTCCGTGCGCCAAAGCACCTTGCCGGTGGCCGCATCCACCTTCAAGATCACCGGGTTGGCCTTTGAGGTTAAACTGACCTGCTGGGAAAATTGAATGGTATCCGGGCTGGCCGTCGTGCTGGTCACGTAAAGATGTCCCATTCCGTCCGGCTGCACCTGGGAAATGCCGACGCTGGTGAGCCGCCAATGGACCTCTCCGGTGGCCGCATCAAAGCTGGTCAGCATTCCCCGGTCAAACACATATAAATCGCCGCCGGATTCCACACACGGCGGATCGGCCTCCGTGGCAAAGTCCTCCGAATAATGCGGCGGGATGGAGTACGTCAGGTTGGCCGCCCAGAGCAACTTGTTGTGCTTGTCAAAAACATGAATGGTGCTCCCGGCCACCAATACATCCCGCGCCTTGAGCGCAAAAAATGACGGCGTGCCGATGACTTCGCCCGTCCAATCCGGCGCCGAACTGACCGGCAGCCGGCGCAGCGTGACCTGGTACCGGCTGGCATCTTCTTCCTCCACCCCTCCGGTCTGATCCCGGCGCATATCGTTGATCATCTGCTCGGAGGCTGCTTCGCTTTGGCCGGCAGTAAGGTTGTCTTCAACCAGGGATTTTTTTGGGGGCTTCATCGCCTGGCGGGTAATTGTCCGCCGCTCGATCAAATCGGTTTTCATCCGCACCACATCCGCCCCGTCCGCCGTGAACTGGTCGCCCAGGCTCATCCGTTCCCCCGCCTGGGGTTTTGGCTCAATGCCATTGACCGGCGGGACGATGGCTGGACTCTCCACAACCGGGGCAGCGGCGGCGACGTCAACCGGATCGGTTTGAATCGTGCCGCCTGCAAACGCGATGCGCATGATGATTTCACGGCCCGATTCATCAGAGGCAATCACCGTCATGCCATCGGTGTTTTGTCCCATGCCGAAGAACGGCGGGTTCAACGGGATTTGCTGTTTGCTGTTGCCCGTGTTCCGGTCGTACTGCGTGATGCGGCCCGGAGACAGGATCCAAAGATCGTTCGCCGTGGCGATGACGTGCGGTTTGGGATAAAAGGCGGGGTCATCATCAGCGCCTGACGAGACGGAATTCAACGCCGCCAAAGAAGTCTTCGATTGCAAGGCGACCGACCAGAGCTGCTTTTGCTCCGTCAAATCGAACAGGGTCATCTGGTTAGCCTTGATCGAAAGCACCTGGTTGGGAACCAGGAATTGATAGAACCGCGCCCGGTCGCCCTGGGGAAGTTTCTCTGAATAAATGACTCGCGGATGCGAGCCGAAAAATGTGTACCAGATCCAGGCCCCCAGGAAAACGATCAGCAGGAAAATCACAGCCCGCCAGACCAGCGCGCCCGCCCGGCGTTGCCGTGCCTGGATGACCAACCGCTGCTTCTCATGAGCGGGCAGGTCTTTTTGGAGCCGCGCCGCCTGGTCCTTGCAATACGTCGAGCAGACATAACCAAACTGCTTTATGCATTCATCGCAAATGGGTTTGCCGCAGACCCGGCAGACTTCCACCGCCGGATTCTTCGGGTGCCGGGGACAAAAGACCGTTCCAGCCACCGGTGACGATCCAGTTGATCGCGAAGGCGGTTCCGCCGGCAACGATTGGCTCCCGGAACCCGCCGCCTGGGGACGGACCGGAGCCGGAGCGATGAGATGGAGCTTCTCTTGCAGCACTGTGTTCGCAAGATCGGTTCCGTCCGCGCCGCAACCGGGACATTTCACCCGGACCGGCATCCGGCCATGCACCGGTTCGACTTCAAACGCGAAGCGCGTTCCGCATGAACACTGGATTTTTACTTCCATGGTTACGGTTTCGGGTTTAACAGCACAACGTTGGTGGCCGGCGGCAGGGGAAACGCCAGCCGGGCCGGGGTGTTTTGCACGTTCCCGTCACAGAAGAGGAAATTGCCGCCGAATTTGTTGTGATTGTTGCCCGGCTTTTTGCCATCAGCGGAAAAGACCGGCTGCCCCGACGCTTTCGGCGCGGTGTCCACCTGCGCATCGGAAACCAGCGCCGCTTCCGACCCATCCTGCAGTGTTCGTCCCATGTAATAGGCGTAGCTGATCTTCCTGTCGGCAAAAGGCTGAGCGTCCGGCAACGGCTTGTCCTTGCTGCCGGGACAGATGAAATATTCCGAGCCGGTCGTGTATTTCGGCACCAGCAGGCTCAGCGGCGCCTCGGCGGTCGCCGCGCCGGGAACGGCCGGGAGCGCCCCGTTGTTGTCCTGTGAATAAGTCCTCATCGCCGCGTAGATGCCCTGCAAATTGTTCTGACATTCCGCCAGTTTTTTTTCCTGAAAACTTTTTGACCCCGAACTCATGGTCATTGTGAACACGATGACGATAATCACCATCACCAGAAACAATTCGAGAATCGAAAATCCTGCGGCGGAAAACCTTGCAACCGGACGTGGGATCGGCTGAATCACGATTCGTGTGTAGCAGCCGGCCAACACCGTGGCAACAGTTTCTTTGGCCGGCCCGTCATCAATCCATCGCCGCCAGCTTCCCCGCGGCGGCCTCCCACTCGGGATTCAACTCCGCCAGCCGTTCCTGCGCATGAATCATTTCGCGGTTCACCTGCGCCGCCCGGCCGGACTTTTCGTAGGTCGCCGGATTTTCCAGCTCGGCGGTCAGCTCGGTGAGCTGTGCCTCGAGCTGCTGGATTTCCTTTTCCAGTTGATGCACCCGTTGCTGCTGCACCTTGCGCTGCCCTGAACGGGCCTGGCGCTGCTCGGCTTCCAGACGCTTTTGCTCCTTGCGACTCAATCCGTTCTCGGAGGGCGAAGCTCCACGACGCCCTGAATTATTGGGATTTGCAGAACCCGCCGCTCCGGAATTGGAACCGGAACTCGTCAACGCAGCGCGCGCGGACACCGCCTTGGTCTTGTCGAGATAATACTGGTAGCCGCCGGGATAATGCGTGAGCTGTCCGGCGTTCACATGCACAACGTGGTTCGCCAGCGCGCGGATGAAATATACGTCGTGGCTGATGAAGATGAGCGTGCCCTGGAACTGGTCGAGCGCATAGGCCAGCGCATCAATGCTCGCCATGTCCAGATGCGTAGTCGGCTCGTCCATCAACAGCAGGTTCGGCGGATCGAGCAGCAGCTTCACCAGCGCCAGCCGGCTCTTCTCGCCGCCGCTCAGCACGCTGACCTTTTTGAAGACGTCGTCGCCCTGAAACAAAAAACAGCCGAGCAATGTGCGGATGAACTGCTCGGTGACGCGCTGCGGCGTGTTGAGCGCCTCCTCGAGCACGGTGTGCGCCGGATTCAACATCTCGACGCGGTTTTGCGAATAATAGCCGGCCTTGACGTTGTGCCCGAGCGTGCGCGTGCCGCTCTGCGGGACGATGACCTCGGCCAGGATTTTCAGCAGCGTGGATTTGCCCGCGCCGTTCGGACCGACGAGCACGATGCGCTGATCGCGGTCTGCCCTGGAATCCATGCCGCGATAAACCACCTTTTCGCCGTAGGCCTGGTGAATGTTTTCGAGCGTGATGACCTTCTGGCCGCTGCGCTGCGGCTGGGGGAAGCTGAATCCAATCTTCCGTTCGTCGTTCGTTGGCGCGGCGATTTTGTCCATGCGCTCGACCTGCTTGAGCTTGCTCTGCGCCTGCGCGGCCTTCGACGCCTTGGCGCGGAAGCGGTTCACAAAATCCATGAGCTGCCCGATTTCGCGCTGCTGGTTTTTGTAGGCGGCAAGCAGTTGTTCCTCGTAGGCGGCGCGCTGGTCGAGGTATTCGTCGTAGTTGCCGCGATACCGGAGCAGTTTGCTCTGGCGGATTTCCACGATGCTGCCGACGAGGCGGTTGAGAAATTCACGGTCGTGCGAAATGACCAGGATCGCGCCGGGATAACCCTGCAGATAGCCTTGGAACCAGAGCAGCGCCTCAAGGTCGAGATGGTTCGTCGGCTCGTCGAGCATCAGCAGGTCCGGTTCCTGCACCAGCAGCCGCGCGAGGTGCGCGCGCATCACCCAGCCGCCGCTCATTTCGCGGGCGGGCCGGTCGAAGTCGCTCTCGCGGAAGCTCAGGCCGGCGAGGATTTGCTTGGCCTTCGCCTCGAGCTGGTAGCCGCCGAGCTCGTTGAACCGGTCGTGTACGTTGTCATGAACCTCCTCCGGATGCAGCGCCTCGACCGGATGATCCGTCTCCCACGCCTTGATGATGCGGCGCAGCTTCACGAAATCCGGCGTGATGGCCGTGGCCAGTTCGATGACGGTTTCGTCGCCGACCACCGCGGTTTCCTGCGGCAGGTAGCCGACCGTGACGCCGCGTTCCCGGCTCATCTTGCCGGCATCCGGCGATATCGTTCCGAGGATGATGGAAAAGAGCGTGGTCTTCCCCGCGCCGTTCGGGCCGACCAGCCCGATGCGGTCCGCACGGTTCACCTGCAAAGAGGCTTCGGCGAACAAAACCCGTCCGCCGTACGCCTTGCTGATGTCGGAAAGAGTCAACATGAAGGTACAGAATCTATCAGGTGGCGTGGAAACTCAAGGTTTCGCTGCGGCAATTTCGGTTGCCGGCAAATCCGCCTTGCGCGCCCAGCGGAGCTTGGCGGGCGAGGAACGCGGGTTATCATGGCGTTCTACAGGTGTGGGGCGAATGACCTCCCGCGCGATGTCCGCGTAATGTCCCGCACGAAAGCCGGCCTCGAACGCCTTCTTCACCCGCCGGTCTTCGCCGGAATGAAACGTGAGGATTGCTACGCGACCGCCGGGATTCAGGCACGCGGGCAGATGCCGCAGCAACATGTCGAGCGCGGAGAATTCGTCGTTCACCGCGATCCGCAATGCCTGGAACACCCGGCGCACGGTGAGATCGGCGTCCTCCCTGTTCATACGCGGCACGGCGGCGCCGATGGCGGCTGCAAGTGATCGCGTGCTGGTAAATTTTTTCCCGGCCAGGGCTTCGGCCAGCCGGGTGGATTGCGGCTCGTCGGCGTTTTCCTGCAACAATTCTGCCAGCGCGGCGACCGAGGTTTTTTCCAGCAAGGCTGACGCGGGAAATCCGCGCTGCGGGTTCATCCGCATGTCGAGCGGGCCGTCAGACTTCGTGGAGAAGCCGCGCGCCGGATCGTCGAGCTGCATCGAGGACGCGCCGAGATCAGCCAGAATACAATCTGCGCCGGTCCAATTCATCCCAACCAATGACTGCGGCAAACCGGCAAAGTTGCTGCGGATGGCCGTGAAAACATCCGGCCCGAAGCCGGCGGTGCGCAGACGGGCTTCCGTTTTCGGCAGTTCCACCGGATCGGCATCCAGGCCGAGCAGCCGTCCGCCGGGCTGAAGCCGGGCAAGGATTTCCCGGGCGTGCCCGCCGTAGCCGAGCGTGCAATCCACGACGAGCTCGCCGGGCTTGGGCGCTAGCATTTCCAGAATTTCCGCGACCATGATGGGCCGATGCGTGCCAGCGGGTGTTTTGCCGGACGCGAGGACCTTGGCGACGGTGTCGGCATAACGCTGCGGGTCGTGCTCCTTGTATTTCTCCTCGAACCGGCGCGGATTTTTGCCCGGATAACGCGGGCGCCGGCGATGCGGAGTCGCCGGTCCGGAACCGTCAGTACCTGGCAGGATGGGATCGCTCACGGTGCGTGGATTTTGTTGTTCAGCCCGGACATCGGAAAATGAAGGTACCGGAATTTTCCCGGCCCGGCGAGAAAACAAGGCGGGCACTCCTTTCCGAGCACAACCAGTCCTGCTCGACCGCTGCGAAATGAGTCATGGACTTCTCCGCAAATGTGGACGACAATGGCAGCAGAACCGAAATTCTGCCTTTTTCAAGTTATTAACGGGGAAGCAGGCGTACCAGACGATCAAACCATGCGCCCGTTCAGCCAGTTCGGACCAAGGCACCGTTTCCGACCAAAATTATTATGACCCAGACTGTGGCAACCAAAAAACCGATGTCCGGCAAGGCGCCGACCGATGAAACGAAGCAGCAGCAGTTCGAGCGCGTTCTGTCCCAGGACCAGTTCAAGCCGTTGAAGGCCATCCTCGACCAGTTGCGCGTTGATGGCGCCGTCATGCTCGGCGCGATGGTCACCACGAATTCCTACGAAAATTTTCTCGGCAAGCTTGGGTATCGGGTCGTGCTGGTAAAGCAAATCCACGAGCAGGATTGCTACTCGCGCCTGGGGCCGGGCGGCGGCATCCGCGCCGTGCTGCCGTATCACGACACCGCCACGTACAGCACGCTGGTCACGCTTGTGAACTTTGATTCCACACTGACGACAACCGCCAAGTCCCTGGACTTCTTCACCGACCGGCTCGCCGAACTCAAGACGTTGTTGATGAATTAGGAATTTGTCCGGCGCGCCGCAGCCGAAGGAATCAACGGAAAGCCGGCTTACCAAGCCCGCGCGTATTGATTCGGCGGCGTCAGCTTGTAACCGAGCGCCTTCGCGGCGTGCGCCGGCCAATACGGATCCACCAGCATCTGACGCGCGAGCAGCACCACGTCCGCCTGCCCGTTGCGCACAATGTCGTCCGCCTGCTTCGGTTCGGTGATGAACCCCACCGCCGCCGTGGCGATGTTCGCGCCGTGACGGATTTTTTCGGCGAACGGCACCTGGTAGCCGGGTGCGACGATAATTTTCGCATCCGACACCACACCGCCGGAGCTGCAATCAATCAGGTCCACGCCCGCGGCCTTGAGCAGTTTCGCCAGTGCAATGCTCTGTTCGATGTCCCAGCCGCCTGCCTTCCAGTCAACCGCCGAGATCCGCACCGCCAGCGGCAGTTTGTCCGGCCAGACCTGTCGAACCGCCCGCGTCGCGTCCAGCAGGAAGCGGACGCGATTCTCAAAACTACCGCCGTATCTGTCCGTCCGCTGATTTGCGAACGGCGAAAGAAATTCGCTGAACAGGTAGCCGTGCGCCGCGTGCAACTCCAGCCACTCGAAGCCCGCCGTCAATGCGCGCTTCGCCGTGGCCACAAAATCATTCTGCACCCGGGCGATGTCCGCCTCCGTCATGGCCCGCGGAACCTTGGTCAGTTCGCCACCGAAAGGAATCGCGCTGGGCGCAATCGTCGGCCAGCCGCCCCGGTCATCGGCCAGATGCGCTCCGCCGTTCCAGGGCAGATCGGCGGACGCCTTCCGGCCCGCGTGGGCGATCTGGATGGCCGCCACCGCACCGTGCGCCTTCACGAACTTCGCAATGCGCGCGAGCGGCTCAATGTGTTTCTCGCTCCACAAACCGAGACAGCCCGGCGTGATGCGGCCTTCCGGCGCGACGCCGGTGGCCTCGACGATGACCAGCCCCGCGCCGCCGACCGCCCGCGAGCCGAGATGGACATAATGCCAGTCGTTCGCCACGCCATCCTCCGCCGAATACTGGCACATCGGCGACACCCCGATGCGGTTGCGCAGCGTGACGGAGCGGACGGTCAGCGGTTGAAACAGATGCGGGACAGCCGGCGAATTTTTATCCATAGCGCGGACAAAGTATGCCGGAACCGGAAAAGCGCAAGGGCGGCGGGACCAACACCTCACCACGGGCGGGAGAGATCAGGACGCTTCTTGCGGGCTTCCCGGGCGGTTGCTTTCGGAACTGGGGCCGGCAGGCCTTCGGCAGCGGCTGGCACCGGCCCGGATTCAGCTTGAACGGCCGTCATCGCCTCTTCAATCACACCCAGCAATTCCTCCCGCCCATGTTTCACCATGGCGGAACAGGTGAAGATCGCCGGCAGTTTCTCGAACCATCCGGAAATGCGGGTCGTGAATGCCGCAATGTTCGCCTGCACCGTCGCGGGCTTAACCTTGTCGGTCTTCGTGAAGACGAGGACGAACGGGACGGCATTGCGCGCGAGCCATTCGATGAACTCGACATCAATCTCCTGCGGCGGCAGCCCGGAATCGAGCAGCGCAAAAACACAGCAGAGGTTCGTCCGATGCTTCAGGTACTCGTCCACCGCGCGGTTGAACTGGAACTTGACCTTCCGCGCCCCGGCGGCGAATCCGTATCCCGGCAGATCCACCAGCCGCCAGGTCTGGTTGATCGTGAAGATGTTGATGAGCTTGGTGAAGCCCGGCGTGGGCGAGACCCGGGCCAGGCCCAGTTCGCCCGAAAGCAGGTTCAGCAGGGAAGACTTGCCGACGTTGGACCGGCCGATGAAGGCGAATTCCGGCAGGGACTCGTCCGGACACGAATCCAGGTCCGGGGCGCTGCAATCAAAAATGGCGGATGAAATGTGCATGGGTGGCAACCAATGGCAGATGGTCGCAGCTAATCTGTTTCAGTGATACACCTATTTTCCAGGAATGATCCTTGCAGGAGCAACTGCGCCATCCCGGAATGAGCGAGTGAAACAGCCGAAAGTCGCAGGAGCGCGGCGTGAAGCGCGCCGGACGGTGCCGAGAATCCACAAGCCTTGCCCGAAAACCCTGGATTGGCCGTGGAAAGATTACCAACCGGTTGCGAAGTAAAAACGAATTGTAACAAACGGGAGATTGCCAATCTTCGACTTATCAGTTATAAACATTGTTTCAGATACTCAAATAAGTCTTCTTATATGAAAACCAAAGCCTTCGCGATTTCCATTATTTGCGGCTTGACCCTCCTTGCCTGGTGCGCCCGAGCCCAAACCTACGATACGAACAACGACGCGGTAGCGACGTTCGCCGGCTATGGCATACCGGCCTATGTGGACGGGCAAGGTCTGCTCACCGCCTTTAACGACCCATCGCAAATCGTTTCCGACACCGCCAGCAACCTGTACGTCTGGGATAACAACAATCAAAGGCTCCGAAAGATCACCCCTGACCGGACGGTTTCCACGTTTGTCGGCGGCGGAAATAACCTGGAAGGTTACGGCACCAATGTTTCGCTGTCCTGGGGACAGGTCGGCGCGCTGGCGACGGACAATGCCAACCGGCTTTGGCTGGTAATGGCCAGCGGTTATTGGGGTGGTCTTACTTACCTGCTGACCGTCGGCACCAACGGCTACGTGTCCATCGTCAACGGAGGCTTGCCCGACCTCGGCACCGGCAGCGGCATCTGTTTCGATTCCGCCAACAACCTTTATTATTCCGGCGGCAACCGGATCTACCGTTACAACTCCAGCAGCGGCATCGCCCAGCCCTTTGCCGGGAGCGGAATTTCCGGATATTTCGACGGGCAGGGAACCCAGCTCACCGCCTTTTCCGGGCCCACGGCCCTGGCTTGTGACCAGGCTGACAATCTTTACGTCTGGGATTCCGGCAACGGACGGATTCGCCGGGTGGATCAAAATCAGAATGTGACCACCATCGCCGGAAACGGCAATTATTGGTATTCAACGGCGGACGGCACCGGCACCAATGCCGGCTTTGGCGGGATTAACTCCATGTTTTTCGACCACAACGGCAATCTTTATCTGATCTGCGGCAGTTGTGTGCGCAAAATGGATGCGCAGACCAATGTCACCACCCTGGCCGGCTCGTTTTACCAGACGGGTTACGCCGACGGCCCCGGCAATACTGCACTTTTCAACTCCGCCGTGGGAGGCTGTCTTTCGCAGGGCATGATTTTTGTCGCTGACAACGGCAACAACCGCATTCGCAACCTCACCTTTAACGCGTCGGCCCAGCCCGTCGCCCCGGCGAACCTGCAATTGAAAATGTATCCCGGACTGCAAATCACCGGCAACGTGGGGCGCACCTATCAGATCCAATCCTCGCCTGACATGAACAACTGGAACCCGGTCGCCACCGTGTTGTTGAATTCCAGCCCCCACCTGTGGATTGACCGGAACCCGGTTGACGGCAATAAATTTTACCGCGCCGTGCTGTTGCCGTGAGAAGGAATCCGCTGGCGCAACCACCACGCGGCTGGGCCATTTAATCCGGCTCAGACACGCAACGACCCTCTTTATCAGTGCATCTTTGCCCGCTGCGCCGGGCACACCGACCGCAGCGTGAAACAATAAACCAATAAACCCTGTCCGAAGCTTTGGAATGGATGTGGCACGATTACCGGCACGGAGCAAAGTGACATGGAAAAAAGGACCAGTTGTTCAAGGTGACATAGCGGGCGCCGACGAAGATTGATATTTCCAATGTAGTGATTGGAAATATCAATTAACACCCTTTCGCCGGCGTGAGATATAGCTGCATCATGAAAGCAAAACCTCCATCCACCAACGCTAACCTTGAAATTTACACGCCTCGCCTCGTCGCCTTGAGCTTGCTAATGATTTTTTTGCTGCTGGCGCTGACCGGTTGCAAAAATATCTCCAGTGCTCCTGCCGCCATCAATCCCGCCGGAGTTTACAACTTGGTCAGTGTGGATGGCAAAAGCGTACCCTGCAACCTACAGCATGAAGGCGTGGCGATGATCGTCAAATCAGGAAGCCTCACCATCACCACCAACGGCACCTGCCGCAGTTTAAGCACCTTCGCCGTGCCGCCGCACCCGGACATCCACCGCGTTGTGAACGCCACCTACAGGCAAAGCGGCACGGAACTCACCATGCATTGGAAGGGCGCCGGCACGACCAAGGGCCAGATCAACGGCAACAAGTTCACCATGAACAACGAGGGAATGATTTTCTTTTACCGGAAATAAAATCACACGAGTCCGGACGTAAAATCAAACCAACCGCAACGCGGTTGCAGCATTCAGTCCAGCATTGACCGACGCAGTTGGACTACGCTAGGCGCTTAAATCTTCACCTTGAATTCCTCGCCCTTTTTAAGCGAGAGGACAAAGCCGGCGAGGAGTTCGGGAATCATTTCCAGATCTTTCAGGCTCACCACCTCGACGGGCGAATGCATGTAGCGGTTCGGCAGGCTGATGAGCGCGCTGGCGATGCCGCCGCGCGTCCAGAAAATCGCATCCGTGTCGGTGCCACTCGTTGAAGACATCGCCTCGTGCTGGATGGGAATTTTTTCCTGAGCTGCGATTTTTTCCAAACGCTTGACGATCTCCGCATGATTGCAGCCGCCGTGCGTCAATGTCGGTCCGCCGCCGATTTTCACATCGCCGTGCTGCGCCTTGCTGACCGTCGGATAATCCGTCGCGTGCGTCACATCCACGACGAGCGCCATGTTCGGCTTCAGCGAATAGGCGATCTGCCGGGCGCCCAGCAGGCCGACCTCCTCCTGCACGTTTGAAACCGCGCAGACTTCGGCCTTGAATTTTTTCCCACCAAGTAATCGCAACGCCTCCACCACGGCAAAAGTCCCGATGCGGTTGTCGAACGCCCGCGCCACGACCAGATCTCCGCGCAGTCGGTCAAATTCATCCGCGAGGGTGATGGGGTCGCCGATCTGCACGATTTTTTGCGCTTCCTTTTTGTTCCGCGCGCCGATGTCAATGAACAGGTCGTGGATTTTTGGCGGCTTGGGGTCGCCGTCCGACTTCATGAGGTGCGGCGCGACGTTGCCGACGACGCCCTTGACCGGGCCGTTCCGGGTGTGGATGACGACGCGCTGCGCCTTGGTGATGGCCGCGTCAATGCCGCCCATCTTGCGGACGTAGATAAATCCGTCGGCGTCAATGAAGTTGACGCCCATCGCGATCTCGTCCGCGTGCGCGGCGAGCATGACGCGCGGCGAACCGCCTTTGTTCAGCACCGCGACGCAATTGCCGTAGGCGTCGGAAAAAGTTTCATCGGCAAATTGCTTGGCGTAATCGAGCCACACGCGCTGGCCGCGAACCTCGTGGCCGGTCGGGCTGGGCGTGTTGACGAGTGTCCGCAGGAAATTCAGTGATTGTTCGCGCATGGCGCAAAGATATTCGGCGGCGGGAAACCTGTCGAGCGGACAACTGGAAACAAAAAGAGGCTGATGTAACTAGCTTGGCGGTGGATGAGATGAAGCGCCTTCAGCGATGATGAATTGGTGGGGACGGTTTTGGATGGGTTTGTCGCCGCGCTGCCGGAAATGCGGGACAAGGAAGCGGCGGCGCTGGTGGAGGCGCGCAACTCCGTGGTCGCCGCGTGGCTCTGGCGGAAATTTGCCGCCAACACCAAGCTCGCGGCGAACGAAATTCAAATTGGCCCGTGTTGCGCCTTCATTCCGGTGGAATAGCGGGGAGGGAGCCAAGTCCATTTCCATTGCAAAGTCAGCCATCCAATTTACCAAGTCGTTGACCGACCTTGCAAATCCGGCCTCTGAATTTGCAAAGTCGGTGGCTTTCCTTACAAAGTCAGTCGTCAAAATTGCAAACTCGATGACGTTCCTTACAAAGTCGGCCACCGAAATTGCAAAGCCGGTCGCTGACCTTGCAAAGTCGGTCATCGAAATTACAAACTCGATGATTTTTCTTACAAAGTCGGTCGTTGGATTTACAAAGTCGGTCATCGACCTTATAAGGTCAGAGCTCGGGTTTGTGTCTTTCGAGACAGAAAATGTCCAAAAACGTCCGGTTTCTGGACATTTAACCACGATTGGCGTGAAGAGGCGCAATTTGACCGCAGATGCACAGGGATGACATGGGAAAGGTGGAAATTCGTTTTCAGCGCCGTCAGGCGCGGCATATTTGTAGAATCCAAAATCAAACCAAGTTTTCGGCTTCGCTGGGAGCGGAGTATGCCGCTTGCTGACGGGGCCGGGAATGATACCGATTTGAAAAGCCGCTCTTCTGCGTTAAGTTCCCGCATGAAATTAAAACTTGCCGCCAGAAAAACTGAATCGCCCGGCGTCGAATCATTCATCTTCAAACCGGAAAAACCACTGGTCTGGAAAGCCGGACAATTCCTGCATTACGTCCTCAACCATTCCAGCACCGATGATCGCGGTTCCGACCGCTGGTTCACCATCGCCTCCGCTCCTTGCGAAAAACACGTGATGCTGACCACGCGATTCGATTCCAAGCGCAGCAGCACATTCAAGAAAAGTCTGAAGGCGCTCAAACCCGGCGACACCATTGAAATCTCCGATTTGGACGGCGACTTCATCGTGAGCGACGCGCGGAAAGAATACGTCTTCATCGCCGGCGGCATCGGCATCACGCCGCTTCGCGCGATCCTCAAGCAGGCCGCGCACGAGGGAAAATTTCTGCGCGTCACGCTGCTTTACGCGAACCGCAAATCGGTGGCCGCTTACAAAAAGGAATTCGACGCGATGGCCAGACAGAATCCAAATCTCACGATCCATTATCTTTTCAGTCCGCAACGTATTGACAAGGAAACCGTCAAAGCATTCGTGCCGGATTTGAAAAAGACGCTCTTCTATGTTTCCGGTCCTGAACCGATGGTGGAAAGCATCGGCCAGATGCTGCAAGAAATCGGCATCCCCAAAAACCGGATCAAACAGGATTGGTTTCCCGGTTATCCGGCGGAGTAGCTCCAAAGCTTTCATTCGCGGATGGAGCGCGGCGTTCACGCCGCTTCAACGTTCGCAAAAACAGAACACTCGAAATTTTCCAGAGTCTCACTACAATCGGTCATTGAAGCGGCATGAATGCCGCGCTCCTGCGCAATGGAATTGATGAAACCAATCCGCCGCACGCCGCCGAAGAATCTTGGCCTGCTCGAACTCATTCGCGGTAAACGCGAGCGGGATTGGAGACCATCCGTTGAAGAATTGAAAAAGGGTTTTCGCGGCTGGCATCAACGCGGATATTTGCCGCATTTCGACGGGCCGGGCGTGATGCAGTTCGTCACATTTCAACTTCACGATTCCTTTCCCGTCACACGGCGCGCGGAGTTTGAAGCGATTCTGAATGAGCCGGACGATTCCGCGAAACGCAAGCAGCTTGAAGCGTGGCTGGATCGCGGTCATGGCGAATGTTGGCTTCGGCGACGGGGCGTGGCGGAAATCGTTGAGAAGATTTTGCTGGAAGCGGATGGACGCGATTATCGGATGCAAGCGTGGGTGGTCATGCCAAATCACGTTCATCTCGTCGTAGACGTTTGGAAAGTGCCGCTGGCGAAAATGATTAACAATTGGAAAGGCAAATCATCGCGGGCGACGAATGTGCTTTTGAAACGCAGCGGGAAATTCTGGCAGGAGGATTATTATGACACGCTCGTCCGCGACGAGGCGCATTTGAAACGCGCCATCCGTTACACGGAACAGAATCCCGTGAAAGCGTTTCTGGCAAAAGCCGCGCGCGACTGGCCGTGGAGCAGCGCCCGCCATCGCGACGAATACGAACGCCTGCTCTGGCAGCGCAGCGCATAGGAGCGCGGGCTTCAGCCCGCTTCAACGCACGAATTTACGAGGGCGTTGGAAATTATTTACGCGTGCTGGCGGGCGTAAGGTGAAGCGGCGTGAACGCCGCGCTCCGGGCGCAGCCGGAAAGGAGCGCGACCTTCAGGTCGCTTCAGCGTGCGAACGGATGAGCGTGTTGAAAGATTTTGACGCGCGCTGGTTTGCATGAGTTGAAGCGGCATAAATGCCTCGCTCCGTAGACGAAACCGCCCCGACGGGGCTGGGGAATTGGGTGGCGCGGGTGGCTGCAAAGAGTTCGCGCCGGATGGTCGCCAGATTGATTCTGTCGCCGGCCGGATTCAATCTTCCTGTCGCCATATCGCATCTGTCAGTCGCCAGATGACATCTTCCGGTTGCCGGATTGCATCTGCCGGGTGGAAAATCGGGTCGTGCTGTGGGTTTTTGGCCGAATTACCTACAATTTACACCATTGGAGATTGGCCGATCCTAAAATGCCGTTCCCAGATGACCGGCATAGATGGTGGATTTGAGATCCCGTTGGGATTTTTGAAAATAGCCCGGCCATTTATGGCTGGGTTCACGATGCGAAAACAAACCAAGTCCCGTCAGGGACGAAAGAAAAATGGCCGTCCGCAAGGACCTGCCGTCCCTCACGGGACTTTTACCAATCGTGCGCCAACCGCCCAGCCTTGAAAGGCTGGGCTATTTTCAACCCGCCCAGCACCGTCAGGCGCGGCTTGGTTGTAGCAGCCAAAATCAAACAAGGTTTCGAGCTTCCCTCTGGTGGCCGTGCGCCAGCACCCGCCCCGACGGGGCTGGGGAATGGGGTGGCGCGGGTGGCTGCAAAGATTTCGCTCCGGCCGGAGCTTGCGGACGGAGCGCGACCTTTAGGTCGCTTCAGCGTGCGAACGGACGAGCGCGTTGGAAGATTTTTGCGCGTGCTGATTTGCGTAAGTTGAAGCGGCGTGAACGCCGCGCTCCTGACGCGGAATTTGGGGGGATGGTTTCCCAGGGTAGTCGCTCCTCGCCTGCCGGCGCGGACCGCCAACCCTGGACTGATGGATTTGAATCCCGGTGGGATTCGCGGATGGGGCGCGACCTTCAGGTCGCTTCAATGTGCGCATGTGCGAGGGCGTTGGAAAATGTCTGCGCGTGCTGATGTTCGTGAGGTGAAGCGGCGTAAACGCCGCGCCCCGCAAGCAATGCCGCCCCGACGGGGCTGGGGAATGGGGTGGCGCGGGTGGCTACAAAGATTTCGCTCCGGATGGAGCTTTCGGCCGGAGCGCGACCTTCAGGTCGCTTCAGTGTGCGAATGGACGAGGGCGTGAAAAGATTTTAACGCGTGCTGGTTTGCGTGAGGTGAAGCGGCATGAATGCCGCGCTCCTTGGCTGCCGGCGCGGACCGCCAACCCTGGGCTGATGGATTTGAATCCCGTTGGGATTCGCAAACCGGAGCGCCGCTAGGCGCGGCATGGTTGTAGAATTCAAAATCAAACAAGGTTTCAAGCTCCGTCTGGTGGCCGTGCGCAAGCACCGGAATATGCCGCCCCGACGGGGCTGGGGAATGGGGTGGCGCGGGTGGCTACAAAGATTTCGCTCCGGACGGAGCTTGCGGACGGAGCGCGACCTTTAGGTCGCTTCAGCGTGCGAACGGACGAGCGCGTTGGAAGATTTTTGCGCGTGCTGATGTTCGTGAGGTGAAGCGGCGTAAACGCCGCGCCCCGCAAGCAATGCCGCCCCGACGGGGCTGGGGAATGGGGCGGCGCGGGTGGCTACAAAGATTTCGCTCCGGAGGGAGCTGGACAAAACAGCGTGTGAAAGGAGCCGCAAAATGATTACAAACCTTCACCGCAACACCGTTTGAATTTTTTGCCAGAACCGCAGGGACATTGATCATTTCTGCCGACATCTGGAAACCGTGATTTAATTAAATCTCTTCGACTTTTTGCGGCGTGTAGATTTAACCGAGAATCGATTTCAGCCTTCAATACATCGTCTAAGAAAAAATTGGGGTGCCATCCACCAACTATCTTATCGATGATAAAGCTATCAATTGCACCGGCCACAATTCCAACCGGCGCATTTACTATCCCAATCGCGTTTGGAATCAAAAACCGCAGCCATTTCGTTAGAATCGATTGGGGGATGTTTTTAGACAGCAAGATTTCATGAACCTTTTCTGAATCGTAATGGGTAGTTAGAAACCAATGGCGAAATTTTTCACCGTGAATATTATCACGAAATAAAAGCACGTCTTCGATACTCAAAATGTTGGAAAAATATAGACCGCTAAAATCCGGGATTTTTTTCTCGCCCAAAACATTTTGAAACAAAGCAATTGGGTCATGAGTAGTGCCATGCTGGATTAATGGGCTTAGTTTTTGTTGTAACAAAGTTTTAACCACACCATCGAGCTTAACCGCTACAGCATTCAACGAGTTGCCAAGAAACAAACTCTTATTGATAAATAAAAGGCGCAAAACTTTGTAAACGTCAGCGGGTGCAATCTCCTTGGAGTTTTTCGATACAATCCCATTTGTTGTAGTGAGATTGCGGTTCTGTAAGTCAAAATCAATTTCGTTTGTTAAAACTTTTTCTGGGTCAACAAGGGTGAAGAAATTTCTGTGCTTCTCCACTTGCAGCATCAATAAATTTACTTCAGCGGTTTTTAGGGGATGAGCCTTCTTCAAATTCCGCTCAAGGCGGTTAAAATATGCTCTTCCTTCATCTGTGTCGCTTCCGTCTCTTACAAAATCAACCCGATACTTTGAGCCATCTTGAATTAACACAGAACTGAATCCTCTGTGGTCAATTATTTCAAAGCAGCCTGCCTGCAATAATTTTATTGTGTCATCGAAACCAAAAACCAAGACAAGGTTGTAAATGTCCATCAACTCCAAGGAGACAACTTCATGAACTAAAATGGCCTGTAATAAATCACTAGCCATCCTTTTGCGGAATTCAGTGATCGGTTTTTCTTCCGTTTCAAATCCGTGGATAAATGATACAGGTTTAGCAGAACCTCCCATCTGCTTGGCACCGATATGCTGCGTGGGATACGGGAAGTTGTTTAATAAAATTTTGTTCATTTGCTATGCCAAAACAAATGAGAAAACCGGCTAATTTTTCGTTCCCGCCAGTTCCTCCTCAAAATCCACGATCTCTTTGATCTGCACCAGAAACCAGCGGTCAATTTTTGTGAGGTTGAAAATCTCCTCAATGGTGAAGCCGGCGCGGAGGGCGTGGCGGATGAAGAAGATGCGTTCGGCGTTGGGCACACTCAGTTTGCGGCTGATGACGTCGCGCGGCAGGATGTCGCGGTCGCCATAGACTTCCGTGCCGATGCGCCAGGGTTTGCCGTCGCCACCCAGGCCGCTGCGGCCAATCTCCAGCGAGCGCAGGCATTTTTGCAGGCTTTCCTTGAACGTGCGCCCGATGGCCATCGCTTCGCCCACGCTTTTCATCTGCGTGGTGAGCGTGGGGTCGGCCTGCGGGAATTTCTCGAAGGCGAAGCGCGGAATCTTGGTGACGACGTAATCAATGCTCGGCTCGAAGCTCGCGGGGGTTTCGCGCGTGATGTCGTTCTTGAGTTCGTCGAGCAGGTAGCCGACGGCGAGT
>Ga0182030_10007998_pt1 | contig 21977 bp, 16 predicted proteins | sample 812S3MmetaG_FD_121299 | JGI IMG/M metagenome (GOLD analysis project Ga0182030, IMG submission 121299) | Permafrost microbial communities from Stordalen Mire, Sweden - 812S3M metaG (Illumina Assembly) | ecosystem: Environmental > Terrestrial > Soil > Wetlands > Permafrost | place: Sweden... | reverse complement strand
CTGCCGGGGCTTTGCCCGTTATGGCGTGGTACCGGGGGCTCACGCCCCCGGCTAATTTCGGGCAGTCCCTCCGGGACTCATGTCTTCGGAGTATGAAAGTCATTTCTGATACACAACACTAGTGGCCGTGGGCGGCAACCCGATAAGCGCGGTTCAAACGCTGATACGCAGGGGAGGGTTGCGCCAAATGTTAAGGGGATGGTAATGACGGTGATCTGGATGCGGCGGTCGGCCAAGAGCACGTTTCTCCACCAAATTGCCAGTCTGGGAGTGGATATTGCAATCCGGCACGCCGGCCTGATCCATCAAGACGGCCGATCCCCGCATCTCACCGCCGCTTGACGGCCGGCGTTCGCTTTTTTCCAACCGCTTGTGTCTTGCTTTTGCCAGGCGGTTTCGTTCGGCGCTTGCCGTTGGTATTCTTCCCTTTTGCGCGGGTCCTGGCTTCCGATTTCGGGCGTTGCTCACGGCCCTTGCCGGAGCCGGATTTCACTGCCTTGGCCGGCATCGGCGGTTTCTTTTCCTTCCGTTTCTCCTTTGGTTTCGAAATGACGGGCGGTTCTTGCTCCTCGGCGCCGGTGTCGATCTCGATGCCGAATACTTCGGCGAGGGAAGCGTCGTCGAGTCCGGCTGCGGCGGCGCCGGGCGACGCGGGGATGGAAACAGCGCCCGTGATAAGTTCCGTGTGATCGGCCCCGCGAAGCGTGAAGAGGAGTTCGGGTTTGCTGTCAAGCCGTGCGCCGATGCCATAGAGCACGGCAGCCAGGTGTTTGCAAAGTCCGGCCCAATCCGGACAGGAGCAGTCCATTTTGATTTCCACCGGCAAGGGAAACATTCCTTCCTGCCGATGGGTGATCACGCTCATCACCCCGTCGGAGAGGCGTCCCTGCAAGAGTTCGACCAGCGAGTCGATCTGACCTGAGCAGGCCCCTTTGATCGATTGCCAGCGCCCGGGAGAGATAGGGGTGATGGAAATGGTCTGTTCATATACGGAACTTCCCATCACTAGCGCGGTCACCTTGCCGGGCGCGACTTGAAGATCGATCACCGCATTGTTTCGGACATAAGAGCGCCCCCGCGGCAGCCGGTTCTCGTAATCGCTGAAGGATTCGATCTGCTTGCACCATGCCTTGCCCCAGAAGGTGGAGGCAATGGCGCGTCCCGTAAGTTGCACCGGCGAAAGGGACACCCCTTGCCGGGTCATTTTGGTGATTCGTTTCGCAGCGTCCGCGCGCCGCTTACCCACAGAAACGTAGGGCTGGAAGAAGTACGAACTCATGGAGGATGGGAGGGAAGCTGATTCCCCGAATGGCTGACTGTCAACTCTCGCTGAAGGCGCTACGCACATCGAGCGAGACAAAGCGCAGCAACTCAGGGGTGCTCATTTCAGTCAGCATCGTTTCGCTCCCTTCAGCAAGAACGCCTTCCGCAAGGCCGCGTTTGTCCTCGATAAGCCGGTCGATTTTTTCCTCGACCGTCCCGCGGCAGACGAATTTGTGGACGAGCACGTTTTTCTTCTGTCCGATGCGGAAGGCGCGATCGGTGGCTTGATTCTCGACGGCCGGATTCCACCACCGGTCGAAATGGATCACGTGCGCGGCTTCGGTGAGATTCAGACCCGAGCCTCCGGCCTTGAGGGAAAGCACGAAAAACGGCGGCCCTTCCTCTTGCTGAAAGCTCTCCACCAGGGCACGCCGCGATTTTACCGGTGTCCCTCCGTGGAGGACCAGGCCGGGGCGCTTGAATATGCCGGCTAGGAAATCGTGCAGTGGCGCGGTCATCTCGCGGAATTGCGTGAATATCAGTGCCTTCTCCTGCCGGGATGCGATCTCCTCGGCGATCTGGGCGAGCCGGCCAAACTTGCCGCTGGCGGCGGGCTCGTATTCGCCGCCCAGAAACTGGGCGGGATGATTGCAAAGCTGTTTGAGCCGCATGAGGAAGCTGAGGATGAGTCCGCGGCGCCGGATGCCATCCACCGCCTCGATCTGTGTCTCCAGGTCGCGGACGGCTTGCTCGTAGAGGGCCGCCTGTTTGCGGGAGAGCGGACAGAACGCGCGCACTTCCGTTTTATCCGGCAAATCCGGAATCACTGCGGGATCGCTCTTGAGGCGGCGAAGGATGAAGGGCCGCACGAGCCGGCGAAGCGGTGCAAAACGCGCCGGGTCTTCGCCGCGAAGCACATTCCGGGTCATGCGGGAGAACGCGGCGGCTGTGCCAAGCAACCCGGGGTTGAGGAAATCGAAGAGCGACCAAAGATCCCCAAAGCTATTCTCGATGGGAGTCCCAGTCAGCGCGACTCGCGCCGTGGCCGAGAGTTCCTTCACGGCCCGGGCTTGCCGGGAAGCGGGGTTTTTGATGGCTTGCGCCTCGTCCAGAATCACATGGCTCCACGGCAACCGGCGTAGCAACTCCTGCCGCGCGAGCATTCCATAGGTGGTCGCCACCAGGTCGCTGGAAGCGCGGGCGCGTTCCATGGCGCCCGCATCGCGAAGCGCCTCGCCGCCCGGCGCGGACGGATGCGCAATAAAAACCCGAAGGGCGGGCGCGAACTTCGCCGCCTCGGCCTGCCAGTTTCCCAGCAGAGAAGCGGGCGCCACGAGTAACGCAGGCGGCGCCTGTGGCGCCTCCTTCCGCCATTGCTGAAGGGCGGCCAGCATCTGGACCGTCTTCCCCAATCCCATGTCATCAGCCAGGCAGGCACCGAGCCCCAGCCGGGCCATAAACCGCAGCCAGCCCAGCCCGCGCTGCTGGTAGGGGCGCAGCACGGCCTTGAATCCGTCCGGGACGCCGTCAGCGTCAGGCTCGCGCAGTCCTGCAAGCTGCTCCTCAATCCAATCCCCCCCGTGAACGAACGACCATTCCCGAAGCGCTTCCGAATCCGCCCCAGACGCCACGCCGCCCGGGGCAATACCGGCCAGCAACCTGAATGCCTCCGCGAATGAAACGCCTTCCTCGCGGGCGTGCTGGAGGTCCTTCCAATGCGCGAGCACCTCTTTGAGTTTCGCGGGGTCTGCCTCGACCCACTTTCCGCGAAGAAAGACCAGCCCTTCGGTCGAAGAGAGGATCGTTTTCCATTCCTCTTCCGTCAGCGTCTCGCCGTCGAGGCTGAGCGCTGCCTTGAAATCCAGGAGAGCGTCGAGCCCAACCCCTGATGGCTTTCCCTGTCCTACCGTCACGCTTACCGCGGGCCTCGACGGATGTCCCCCTTTCCACCAATCCGGCAAGCGCACCAACACGCCGCTCTCCTCGAAGATCGGCACATCCTTCAAAAACCGGTGCGCCTCGCGAGGGGACCACGCCAGCGGTTGGAAGATGTGCTGAGACTCAAACAACTCCCTCGCCAGAGCGCTCTTCCCTGCCGCGCGCTGGATGGGCAGCAACAGCGAAAGCAGGGCCTGCTTATTCTGCGCCCCGGCATACTCACGGAGCGCATTTCCCAGCGGCAGATACTGCGGGCGCGCCTGGGTTGAAAGCCGGTGGGTGTAAGTGGCAAGCAAAGCAAACGGGAGGTCCGGGTTCTTCTTATTCTCGGCAAGGTGGAAGGTCACGCGCCCCACCAGGTTCCATGCCGCGTTTTGCGCATTCAGCCAGGCTTGAGGGCCGCCCGTGTAATTCTTCGCCTCGGCCAGAACCAAGGCGTCCAGTTCCCGCCACAATTCGAGTAATACTTCCGGTCGCAGGTATTCGCCTCCGGGCATGGGTGGCGCGGTTTCGATCAACGCGGCCATGTCCCTCTCGGGCGGGGCCGGGATGCTCGATGCGCGTTCAGCCGCATGGCAAAACGCCGTCAGATACTTTCGCCCAATTTCCCGCCAAAAGACCTCCGAGCCGGGAAGCGTGGTATTCAGTTCCCGCGTTGCCAGATGGAGCAGAAGGCGGGCGGAGGATTCGGCGGCCGCAGCGGCAATGGCGGACACACGCGGCGCTCCGATTCCTGACTCGTCGGCATCATCCCAATGCAGATGACCCTGGGGTGAAAGTCTAATGCCCATCCGAAGGCCCTACCTTTGCATGAACTGCATTATGGATTCCGCAGCTTCGTCAACCGCCGGAAGCTGTTCATCCTGGTCAAAGTCGATCCCATAAGCATCGCAGTAGGCACCCAGGGCGGAGAGTAGAACCGGATGGCGGGCAGCGATGGTGGCGGGGATCGTTTTCGCCTTTTTCAGGACTCCCGTGAGGGCTTCCGGAATACGGGCGAAGACCGAATCGACGCCATCTGCCGTTGAGAACAACTCCATACCGACGACCTGCCCGGATGTGGAATCGGCCACGAGCAGCATCATGGGAAAATAAGGGGCTTCGCCGAGTGGCACGTCGGCAACGGGAGTGGTCATCAAAACAAGGTCCGCTTCGAGTCGGATGGCCGTCTTCTTCAAGTCATCCAACGCACCCGACGGGAGCGGCGCCTGGATGATATGCCGATGCACCGGAAGATCAGCGACGCGGCAAACCGAGTCCTTGCCGTCCCACGTGCGCAGGAAGAACTCCTCCAAGTCGAACGGCTGAAAAAGCGATTTGTCCTCGCGCCTGAGGACGACAAGAGTCTGCTCCATGAGCGCAGCCAGATCCCGGGCCTCCTCCGCGCTGGTGATCCAAGGCATCCGCGCGGGGCGGTGGCTCCGGAAGGCCGGCCACTTTCCGCGATAGCTCTTTCCAAGCGCTTTGAGAATCTGGGAATCCTGTGGAATCAGGTCCTTCTTTTTCTCGAACGCGACCTGGCTGTGGCCGTTGAGCAGTATCAACTCGAAGCGGGCTCGGTCCGGGACGTCATCCATCTGCGCCATCCTGAACTGAGAGAGGCTTTCCAGTCCTGGGTAATAGGCGACTGCGTGATGCTCTCCCCGGTTTCCCATTATGCTGGCAAAATAGATGGGACCATCCTGGCGCGGCTGAATCGCGAATAGTTCGTCCTCCCAATGGTCCTTCCATGGGGCGAGGGCCAGGATCTCTTCAGCCAAAGCGTACATGCGCCGCCAGTCGATCTTGTTCATTTCGCGAGAGCTTCGCGGTGTTCCCGCCGGAATACGAGAATGGAGACGGGGGATCAGAACGAGGTTCTCAGGCGAACTGTCGCCTGTATTTGGCGACGATTTCCCGATTCCGGCTTCCGATGGAACGAAATGAGTCTGAAATGTTCGCAGCTTCAGACAGACGAGCCCAATAAGTCTCCGCCAGGCCAGTTGCCTTGGTCCACGCCCCCGCCGATTCCGGCAGCGGCGGCGGAGGAACAAATTGCCGCTCCGGGAGCGCTCCCTCGATATCGGGCCGATAGAGCATCGGAAGCATGTCATACGATGGAGCGAGGCCGACCGGGCGGTTTCTATCGAGGAACAAACTGGCGTTGCCGTAATGCATGTCCTTGTTTGCGATCGACTGCCCGAACCATCCGAGAATGGTCAGCTTCTCTGCATCCTCCGTAGTCAGCCAACCGGCTGAAAGCATCCGCCCCGCGGCTGCGGTCCACGGGGTATGCAGTTCCCCGAAAAACGCTGCGTCCAAGGCGCTCATCGACACCAATCCTCTCCGGCCATGTTCACCCACTCGATCGAAGCGTTGCGACTCAAGGAACACTCGCCCTTCGGCTTCAAGGAGGCATGTGTGCGCCGCGGGGATGCCGCTTGCGGAAAGCACCGATGCCGCGATTTCCTCCGCCGCCAGCAGGTCGCGCCAGCGCTGGTGCTCCGGACGTTCGCCGCGCCCGCTGAACTTCACGATGACGTGGCGGACGATTCCATCCTCATCACGGACGCGGGCGACGAATTTGGGCTGTTCACCCGCTGCCGACGAGCCTGGCCACTCCCCTTTCAACATGGCCTCCGCGAGCTTGGGATATTCCTCTGAGCGGGCCGTTGCTGGGATGGCCTCCGGCGGGTTGATCACGCGGTCCTGAACTGCCGTGAGCATTTGTTCTCCGATAACGAAAGATCCCGCCAGGTCGTAACCGAAACGCAGCAAGGCTGTCAGGACATCGTCGGCAGACCAGGAACGCGGGTCTGCCGGGAACCCGAGAGTGCGCCTGTAGGTGTGTGCGAAGGCGCGCCCGAGAAAGCCTTGCGGTCGGAGATCGTCCAGAAACCAAGGCAGATCGGGATAGAGGCCCAGCGGAAAATCGCTGCCTCGCAAAGCGTCCCATGATTCGTCCTGCACCAGGGCCCATTGCCGGTTTTGCAACGAGTGAAGCACACCCACGTGATGCGGCTTGCCACTTGGATCGATCGAGTAAAGGGGCCAGGACGATCCCGAGCCGGCGATCTCACGCGCCATAGCATACCGGGTCGATGGGCCGCGCCCCAAACGTATTACCTGCCTTCCATGCCGGGCGAGCAGGCGAGAGAGCGTCGGCTGGCTAACCTGGAGTGCCGCACACAAGTCCCTGGCTGTCAGCGCCCCCCACTGGCGGAACTCCAATTCGATCAGTTGATTCGGCGTCGGCATGAATAGAAAATAGATGCCGCAGATACCAGGTATTTATGAGGAATTCAATCTGAATATGAATAGATTATGAATAGATTATTTCGACCCTGATAGCAGCTACCCAGAAGCGCTGTCTGGCCGATAAAAGTTTACAAATTTCGGACAACGCTGTTGAAATTGTCCGAAACTCGTAGATGTTTTTCGGACAGACACAATGAGCGACGCCACCGTCAAGATAAGCATTCTCCGGCGTTTGAATTCCAAGGCGGACCTTGGCGTCTGGACTCCCGTCGATTTCCTTGACCTTGGCAAGCGGGACGCCGTGGACAAGGTGCTCCAGCGGCTTTCCCACGACAATCAGATTCAGCGGATCGACCGCGGGCTCTATTACAAGCCCCGGCTGAACCCGCTAACAGGAAAGCCAACCAATCCCGATTACCGGAAAATCGTTGATGCTCTGGCACGCCGGGATCAGGCGCGAATGCTGATTGACGGTCTGAGCGCCGCCAATGATCTGGGGCTTACCGATGCCGTCCCGGCCAAAGTCGTCATCCACACCGATGCCCGTCTTAAGCCCCTTTGCGTTGGCAAGCTCGATCTCCATTTCAAACAGACCGCCCCGAGCAAGCTCTATTGGGCTGGCCGCCCAGCCATGAAAGTCGTGCAGGCCCTGCACTGGCTGCACGACACTCTGCCACGGGATAAGCAGCAGATCATCCGTCGCCTTCGCGCCGTTCTCGATGATCCCCTACATGGGAAAAGCATCCGGGACGACCTGCAGGCCGGTCTTCCCACGCTGCCCTCCTGGATGCAGGGGGTTGTCCGTGAGATTCTGCAACTACGCGTGCGTGCTGACCAGATCGTAGAGGGGTGCCAGCCGGACGGTGGTCCCTTCGCGGAGAAGGGAGTAATTCTTCCCGTGGATGTGAAGAGGCGCGACATGGGTCACGTCGGCAGGCGGAAGTAAGTTTGGATGGCGGAGCGCAACACTGCCGGCTGTGGAGGGATTCGAAATGTCGTCCGCAGGGAGGCCAAGATAGCGGGCCATTCGGCCGAGCCCACCGGGAATGATCCGAGGAACTGGGCGAGGTCCACAGAGATTGACCCTGGTATTTCCGGTCCTGGCTCCGCCGGCAGGGTGGCGGCGAGACGAAAAACATCCGCCCGGTGTTTCTCTATGTCCTTCGAGTCGACAGGTTCTCCATCTGCCTTGAGTTTTGTCAGACGCAGCCAGGCATGAGCTTTCAACGGGATAAGGGAGGTCGCGTTCGCGACCCACAAACCGTCCCTCTCGTCATGATGGGTCCGAACCAGCGAATAGTATGCATCGTCGGCCAAGATGGCGGAGAGACTGTGGTGACCGGGCACGATGACCACCGGAATGACGTGCAATCCGTCCCCTAGTTCAAAGCCCGCCGGATTACGGCTGCAGAATTCCAGCTTGGAGGGAAAGTTCTCTTTCTTCGGCTTGGCAAAGCGGTAAAGGATTGGAGCGCCGTTGGCACGTTCACGAATTTCGTATTCGCCCTCTTCAATGAAAGCGCGCATGGCCGTGATGAATTCCTGATTCAGGACTTCAATCATCAGCATCAGGTCCAGATCCTTCGTGGCGCGAAACTCCAGGCCAAGCGACGTAAACCATTCGTCGCACGCCGCTCCGCCGATAAGGGCGAAGAACCCTTCGAACGGCCGAAACCGTTCGCGAAACATCGAGAGTTCCCTTACCACTGCACCTCCTCAATGAGTTGCTCAAGCTGCTGGTGTACGCGCTCGTCCGCGGAATCTCGCAGGCTAAGATAAAGAGAGAGCGGATCGATCGATTCGTTGTTGCTGAGCAGCTTCGGCTCGTAGGACCAGACTTCGATCCTCGCCGTCGCCTGCTCCGAATCGGGGCAACCGCTCACGAAGCCTTTCTCCAACCAGGATTCGAGCATCCTGGGACCAAGCGCGTAGGTCGAAAGTCTGTCGTCGGCGATCATCGTGCGCCGACTAAGAGCACTCATCCCGGAAAGGAGCGCGGGATAGCCCGGATTCTCCCACCTCACCCATCGGACTTTCTTCACTGGAGAGGTGAGTTGCGGTTTTGCGAATTCCCACAACTCGCGGCCCTGGACCGCAAAATCCAAAAGCATGTGCCGCCCACTTTGGGTGGTGCTGCAAATGCCGGCGGCCTCAAACTCATCCTTCACCTTGGTTATCATCATCGGGCTGTAAACCCCCAGCCTTTGGGCAACATCTTTCAGAGGTATTTGATCAACGCGGCCCCGGATCAGATGAAAAAGGAGCGTAAGCTGGGCGGCTGGCGTTAGCGATTCACGCTTTCCGCGATCGCCTCGGGGGAATCTTTCCCGCAGGTCAATGACGCTCGCGGGGATAAATGCCTGGTTTCCCGGCACGACGAAGGGGACGCCCATTTGGACCATCCGGTTCCGCGCAAAGGAAGGTAATGCAGGAAGCACGAGGATCACAGGTTTCCCCAGTGCGTGGCTGAGGATTTCTTCATGCTTCCGGTATTCCACCGGTGTTATGCCCTCAAAAGTCTTCCCTTGAAAAGCGAGCAGCGACTCCCGGCCAAACAGACGCACCAAATAAAGCTCGTACTGTTCGCGCAGATAAAGTGGCAGGCTCGGAGCCAGTTGCCGTACAAGATCCGGCTGTTCCCCCGAAAGGGTTTCTATGTAGCCGACAAAGGGGCTCACTAGGGGATTTGGCATATCAATAAACTAAACGCGCACGATAAACCTTGCAAGTTGATCGTGCAGCATCAGTTTATTGACGAACTTCACAGGGAGAGGCGTGTTCTTTCGGCGTCGTCCCTGAAACACCCGGTCTCAAGCCTCCCAACGCAATAATTCGAGTCGCTGAAGAATTATCTCCCCGCGGAGAAGCTGGAGCCGAATAACGTGCGGCTCCTCGTGCGGATTTCGCGCGAGTATCGGCACCTCATGAGTGACGCGTCCAATCCGGCAGAGAAACTGCGGCTGGGCGTAACCGCCGTCGATTATGCAAAGCGGGCGGCCGCCCTTGGACCGGAGGATTCCGACGCGCATCTGGCGGTGGCAATCAGTTACGGCAAATTGCAGCCGGAAGAGAGCAGCGCACAGAAACTGGAAACCTCGCGCATCATCAAGGCCGAGGCGGAAGAGGCTCTGAAACTCAATCCAAACAACGACCTGGCGTGGCATGTCATGGGACGCTGGAACATGGGTTTCGCGGAAATCACTGGGGTCAAGCGCGCCCTCGGCGAGTTGATGTACGGCAAGATGCCGGTCACGACTTACCAGGAGGCCGCGAGGTGCTTCGAGACAGCAATCGCGCTCAATCCCGATCGCCTGATGCATTATATCGAGTTGGGCCGTGTTTATGCGCAGATGGGGCGCGTCGCCGAGGCGCGGCAATTAATCGACAAGGGGTTGGCGATGAAGGAAACCGAAAAGGACGATCCCGAGACAAAGCGCCGCGGCGAAGAGGAGCTGGCAAAATTGCGCGGAGGCTGACCCGCTAAATTCCCGCAGCGACGGTAGAGATCAGATCCAGCAAAGTGCTTCCCAACGGTCAAACCTGATCAAGACTGCAGCGTCACAGGCTGCGATTGAACAGAAATCTCGGCCAGATCCCCACTGATAAACAGGTGATGCCAAAGCTGCGTGGCCACCACTGCCGTGAGGCCCATTTCCACGGATAGCCGCGGAAGCGAACCCGTCGGCATTTGGCGAAACGCCTTGCGCCAATGCCGTACCGCCGCAACGTCAAAATACCCCGTGCGCCGGAGGGACTCTTCGCTCAATAGCTGCGCGATGAAGGTCGGCTCCGGGTCCATGTGAAAGCTATCCAGGGGCGCGCGGAAGATCGCCTTGCGCCGCCGGTACACCGATGGAGGCAGCCAGCGCTCGGCAAGCAGCCGCAGGATGTGCTTGTCGCGCAGGCCACGAAGCTTCCAGCGCGGCGCCAGCCGAGAGGTGAATTCAAACACCTCCTCGTCCAGGAATGGATACCGCACCTCCACCGAGGAGTGCATCGAAACGCGGTCACCCTTCGCCTGGAGAAGCAATCCCGCGAGAGTCACGCGAGCCGCGACCCATACGCCGCGGTTCAGCGGGTCCCACCGTCTCGCTCGCTCCAGCGGGATCTGCAAATCGCGCCACGGGTGCGCGTTCTCCATCACTTCCCGCATCGATTCCGAGTAGAGGCGCAATTTCGCCAGTCCCAGCAATCCATAGGCGTCGATCCAGGCATTCGGTCCGCCGATGGAATCCTCCACACCCTGCCGGAATTTCACTGGATATTGCGGCACATTCCGCACCCGCAAATACGCGCGGCGGAGGCGATCGCTCAACGGCAACCCTGGGAGAAAATCCAGCATCCCCAGAAGCTTCGCCCCCTTGTACCATGGGTAGCCGATCAGCCATTCGTCCGCGCCCTCGCCTGTGAGGACCACGCGCTGGCCGCATTCGTGGACCTTTCGGGCCAGTTGAAGCAACGCGGCGCAGGAGGTATCCACCACGGGCGCCTCCGCGGCCTGGATCAATTCCGGATAGGTGTTGATTGCGTCCGTTGCACCAAATTCCTGCACCTTCGGCGGCTGTGTGCCAATGTGGCGGGCCACGAGATTTGCCGCGTCGAGTTCGTCCAGTTCCGGGGCGTCGACGCGGATCGTGTAGGTATTGATCGCCGCCCCCTTCAAGTGGCAGGCAAGCGCGGCGATGAGGCTGGAATCGACTCCTCCCGAGAGATACGAGCCCACCGGCACATCGGCCCGGAGCCGCTTTTCCACAGATTGAAGCATGATCTGTTCAAATCGATCCACGAGCGTCTTTTCATCGGACGCGTCCTCCTCCCCGCGATCTGGAAAGTCCATCTCCCAATACGCGCGGTCCGTGATCGTCGCCTTTTCCCCATTCGCCCCTACCGGCCCGATCCGGAGGAAATGTCCCGGCGTCAAAAGCTGGACGCCTTCAAAACAAGTGATCGGCCCCGGCATCGCCGCGAACGTGAATACATGATCGATCCCGCGCGGGTCGGGCCGCGCCGGCACCATGCCGGAGGCGAGCAATGCCTTGATCTCGGAGGCAAACAGCAGCCAATCGCCCTGTCGGGTCCAATAGAGAGGGCAGATCCCAAAGCGATCGCGGCCCAGCATCAGGCAGCGCTTCCGCTCATCCCAGAGGGCAATTGCGAATTGCCCGCGCAGCCGCTCAAACATCTCCTCGCCGCTATCCTCCCACATATGCGGGATTATTTCCGTGTCGCAATGCGTCACGAATCGATGGCCCCGCGACTCGAGTTCCACCTTCTTCTCCACGTAGTCGAACAGCTCGCCATTAAAGACCACCGATGCGCTCCGGTCCTCGTTCGATACCGGTTGCTGGCCATCGGCAAGCCCCACGATGCTGAGCCGGCGCGACCCCAGCCCGACGCCGGGCCGCGTTAAGAACCCCTCCTCATCAGGGCCGCGATGGATAATCGCTTGCGTCATGCGCCGGACTACGCCCTCCGGGATAGACCGGTCCCCTGCCAGATCGACCATGCCTGCAATGCCACACATGGAAGGAGCACTACGGCAGAGTGTTGCGGATGCGCAATCGATATTTAACCATTTGAAAATTTAGCATCAGGCACATAGCCGGACGGACTTCCAGCCGCGAAGCGCGAGAGAAAAGTGCGTTTATCCTTTTTCAAGCCGGGGTCATCTCCTAGCCTTTACTTGTCCTTGCGCAGGCCAAATCGAGATTAGTCTGTCGCAGATGGACTTTGCCGGTACTAGGCATCCACACGTCGTTTCTAAATAAGCCCATGTCTAAAGATAGCATCGCGATCATCGGAGTTGGTTGCCGTTTCCCCGGCGGAATCAATGACACAGATTCATTCTGGAAGCTGCTCATTGAGGGGCGCGAGGCCGTGGGTGAGATCCCGCCGGACCGGTGGAATATCGATCGCTATTACGACGCCGAGGCCGGGTTGCCGGGTAAATCCATTTCCAAGCGCGGCGGGTTTCTCGATTCCATCGATCAATTCGATCCCCAATTCTTCGGCATTTCGCCCCGTGAAGCGCCGTATGTCGATCCGCAGCACCGGCTGCTGCTCGAGACGGCGTGGGAGGCGATGGAAGACGCCGGCCTCGTGCTCGACCTGGAGCGCGGGAGCGACATCGGCGTTTTCGTAGGTATCTCGCATAACGATTATCAGGGCATCCAGAGCACACCCTCTGGCCATGCGGGAGTGAGCCCGCACTCGCCCACGGGTTCGGCACATAGCATCGCGGCAAACCGCATCTCTTACTGTTTCAACCTGCACGGGCCGAGCGTCGCGATGGACACCGCCTGCTCCTCCGCACTGACGGCGGTCCACGCCGCGTGCGAGCACATCCGCGCCGGGCGGGGGGATACTGCTCTGGCCGGCGGCGTCACGGTTATCATCACGCCCGGCGGATTCATCGGGTTCTCACAGGCTTCCATGTTATCCCCCGAAGGCCGCTGCAAGGCATTCGACGCATTGGCGGATGGATTTGTACGTGGCGAGGGAGCCGGGATGGTCCTTCTGAAACGGCTCTCAACAGCGATCGAGGATGGGGATACCATTCAAGGCGTCATCGTCGGAACTGCGCTCAATCAAGATGGACATACCAATGGTATCTCGCTCCCGAGCGCTGAGGCGCAGGCCCGGCTCGTGATCGATGCCTGTGCCGATGCTGGTGTGGAACCGTGTGACATCGGCTTCGTCGAGGCGCATGGCACAGGTACTGCCGTCGGCGATCCGCTGGAAGCGCATGCGCTTTCCAAGGCCCTTTGTGAGCATCGCCCCGCGGACGCTCCGTTACCGATTGGATCGGTAAAGACCAACCTCGGCCACCTGGAAACTGCCGCCGGTATGGCCGGCCTGCTAAAGGCGATGCTCGTGCTCAAGCACCGATGCATTCCCCCCAGCCTCCATTTCAACGAGCCGAATCCGAATATTGATTTCGACGTCCTGAAATTACGGGTCGTCACAAAGGCCGAGCCCTTCCCGGAGACAAAAGGAATCCGGCTCGCCGGCGTGAACTCGTTCGGCTTCGGCGGCGCGAATGCACACGTTCTGCTCGCTGAGCCGCCTCACGCGCCGCATCGGAACCCCACTGAAATGCCGGGCAAACGGGCGTGGCCCCTCGTCATCTCCGCGCGATCAGAGACGGCGCTCCGCGCCAACGCGGCACGTCTCGCGTCTTGGATCGAGGAGCATTCCAATCAGAACGGCAGCACTCCACTGCTGCCCGATCTCACTTACACGCTCGGCGCGAGGCGCAATCATCATCCCTTTCGCCTCACATTGGTCGCGAACTCAATGCCGGAGGCGATTCAGGAACTCACTGCCTACGGCGCCGGCCAGGAGGATTCAAAAGTCCGGGTGGCCTTCGCGCCGCGTCCGGAGCATCCGCCGCGCATCGCCTTTGTGATGAGCGGCCAGGGACCGCAATGGTGGGGCATGGGCCGCGAGTTGATGGAGCGGGAGCCGGTTTTCCGCGCAGCCATGGAGCGCTGTGCAGCCGCGATGCTGCCGTGGGGATTCGATTTGCTGGAAGAACTCGCGCGCCCTGAGGAAGACTCGCTGATCGGTCGCACGGGTTTCGCGCAACCGGCCATTTTCGCAATGCAGGTCGCGTTGGCCGAGTTGTGGAAATCGTGGGGCGTCGAGCCCGCTGCCATCGTGGGCCATAGCATTGGCGAGATTGCGGCCGCATGTGTCGCAGGCATTTTCTCCGTGAAAGAGGGCGCTCGGATCATCGTGCTTCGCGCGCGGTTCATGGATGAGTGCGCCCGTGGCGCCGGCACCATGCTCGCCGTGGGCATGGAGGAGGAACCGGCCCGCGCACTGATCGCGCGTCACGACCGGACGGTAAAAATCGCCGCGTTCAACGGCCCCCGCTCCCTCACCTTGGCAGGCTCGAAGGTCTCGCTGGAGGCGATGTTGGCCGAGTTGGAACCGCAGGGCGTATTCGCGCGGATCGTTCGCGTGGATCATCCTTTTCATCATCCGCTCATGGAGCCTGCGGCGCAGGAACTTGAGCGCACCCTGGCCGATCTGATTCCGAATCCGGAGACGACACCGTTTTTCAGCACGGTCACTGGCGGCCGTGTCTCGGGCGTGGATTGCACCGCGAAGCATTGGGGTAATGGAGTGCGGCACGCGGTGCTGTTTGCTTCCGCAGTCGGCGCGCTGGTGGATTTCGGAATTGATATCTGGCTGGAACTCGGTGCGCATCCAGCGCTTGTGCATCCAATGCTGGAGTGCCTCACTGAGCGCGGCGTCAAGGCCCCCGTTCTCTCCTCCGTCCGGCGCGAGCGCGAACACGAGTCTGTCCTTGAGACCGCCATGGATTTGCATCGCAATTGCGTGGCACTGGAGTTCGCGAAGATGACTCCCTCCCGGCGTCAACTCTCGCTGCCCGCCTATGCGTGGGAGAAAAGCCGGTGGTGGAACGAATCGAATGATTGGCGCGAAGGCCGCCTCGGATCTGCCGGCGGCGGGCTGCTGGAGCTGCGGCTATCTCGCGCCATCCCCACCTGGACCGTGAGTCTCGATGGCCGGCACATGGCTTACCTGAAGGACCATAAGGTCGAAAATCTCGTGGTCTTTCCCGCGGCGGCATTTGTCGAGATGGTGCTGGAGGCCGGGGCGCAGCTTTTCGAAGGGCGTCCGTTTGTCGTCGATGATTTCGAAATTCGAAAGCCGCTCATTCTTCCGGAGCCGGTCTCCGGCGTTCATGTGGAAATGTCCTACGACCCCGTGGAGCGGACCTTCGCGATTCAGAGCAAATTCGAGCATGGCACCACGTGGTCCGTGCACGTTATCGGTTCGATGCGCGGGGAGCGGACCGAATCGCCGTTTGCCGAATCCACGCTGGACCCATCGGCGTTGAAGTCCCTGGACGTAGACGATTTTTACCGGCACATGAGCGACCTGGGCCTGCGCTATGGCGAGGAATTTCGCCCCATTCGCGAGCTGGCTGCTGGCGAGGGAAGGTCCGGCGGACGCGTCTCGCTGTCGGAAGCCATTTCGCCGCGGGCCAAACATTATTCCCTGCACCCGGTGTTGTTCGATGGCGCGCTCCAAATCTTTTCCGCGGGCGCTGCGACGGTGGAGGATCGGAAGGCTGGCATGAAATTGCCCGTGCGTTTTTCGCGGATTCTCTTTCTGCGCTCGCCGGGCGTCTCCAGTCGCGTGCGCGCGTCCGTCCACCAGTGCACCGATCAATTCGTTGAGGGCCGAATCGAATTCTTCGACGAAGGAGGAACGCCGTGCGTACTGGTGGAAGGATTCCGTGCGATCAGCGTCGCAGGCGCCCGACGCTCCAGCGCCTCAGCCGGCAATCGCAACGTCTTGTATCACCCCACATGGGAACGGACTCAGATTGGCATGACCGCAAGCGCATCCGCCCCCGTCCCCTTGTCTCGCCTACACGCTTCCGCGCAGGCGGCGCTGGAGAAAGTCATCGCCACGCGCGGCCGGGAGAAACTTGAGTCCGCCATGATAGCCGGCGACGATCTCGCTGCCGCTCAAGTGGCTCGCGGTCTCCGGGAGATGGCCGCGGTTACCGGTGCATCTGCCGCCTTTTCTGCCGATACCCTGCAGGTCGCCGAATCAATGCGGCCCATATTCAGCCGCCTGATGGCGAACCTGGCGAAACGCGGATTGCTCAAGAAAAAAGGAGCCAGCTATCGTCCGACGTCTGCCCTCACCAAGACTGCCAATTCCGCGCAAGCGGTCATGAAGGCTTTCATTTCAGAATACCCCGGCCATCTCGTCGAGGCGTTGCTTTGCGCTACGACTGGCGCTGAGCTGGGTTCCATCCTTCGCGGCGAAAAGGATGCGGTTCAGGTTTTGTTCGCCGGAGCCGGGGCTGAATTGCTCGATCAATTTTACGGCGAGGGCCTTTACACCAGCCATTGGCTGGCCGCGATCTCCGCCGCGGTCGAGGAAGCCGCGCGCCAATTGCCGGAGGGACGCGGACTCCGCATTCTCGAGGTCGGCGCCGGCACCGGAGGATTGGCCGCACATCTTCTTCCGCTGCTGGAGCGTGGGATTCATTCCTACACGTTCAGCGATATTTCCCCGGCATTCTTCTCGGCGGCCACGCAAAAGCTTGCAGCTTCAAATCAAACAACGGCGCACCTCGGAGCAGGTGGACGTCCTCTACCAGGTCCTCTGGCCAAAGGAGCGCAAGGGCGAGGCTGTTCTCCTTCACCAAGCCGCCAATGGCGCTGCCACCGGCACCGTACTGCTTCCGCCGGAAAACCTGCGCCAGCTCACCGCGGGTAATATGGGAGAGCCACTTTTCGGCAGCGGTCTGTCGTACCAGGATGCCGTCGAAAATTTCTTCGCATGGCCAACCCAGGCGCTCGATGGCACGGAGACAATCAATCGCGTCAATTGCGTGATCCTTGAATCGAAGCCAGGCGGCGGCGCGCGCTCCATCTACGGGCACGTGCGCAGTTGGATCGATCCGCGCCGGTTCGTGCCCATGCGAGTCGAGAAATACTTTCCCTCAGGCAAACTCTCCCGCCGCATCGACACCACCCGAGTGTCCAACGACGACCACGGCCGTCCAATCCCCGCCAACCTCGCCGTCCGCGCCGGCACAAGCGACGAGCAAACGGATTTGGACGGTTCCCGCATACGGCACAATATCACCTTCTCCGATCATGATTTCTCCCTCGATGGAATGAAGGATCTCGCCCTTCCGCACTCCGGCGGACAATAGGGCAGCAGGTCACCTCGGCTTTTCGCTGACACTTCTGTGGTGGGTCGGCCAACCGCCCGGGGCTTCTCCGAAAGCCTTGCCCTATGACCAAATGCCTCCCTAATCCAAATCGAGCAAACGCAGTTTGAAATATGTTCAATCGATGGCCAGTTTTCGTGCCGCCGAATGATGTGTTGAAACCTGAATGCTGAGGAGCACGTCGAGGCGGACAGGACGTGGAAAGCGGCCGGACCCAGAATATAACGCGGAACGCGACAAACTCAGGGAAACGTCGCGAAAGGGGCGGAAATGTCGCATTTTGATGGCGTTTTGGGGGATTTTTCTAGGATAGGGATCCGCTGGTCTGAAGTATTGCTAGCGACGACTCGCCGAGAAAATTGAGGTATTAGGCCAACGACACGCTCCCGCCGCGACCAGCAGCGGGCTGCGCAACGTTTCGTCAACGAAGGCGCACACGTCTTCATCACCGGTCGCCGTCAAAGTGAATTGGACAGGCCAAAGCCGCCATAGATAAAAATGTGAATACGGTTCATGGGCGACGTGGCAAATCTCGCGGATCTCGACCGTCTTCACAAACTGTCGCGGACGAAAAGGGTGCGGTGGACATCGTCGTCACCAACGCAGGCTTCGTCGAGCATGCTCCGCCCGCCACGGCGACGCCTGAGCATTTCGACAAGACCTTCAACATCAATGCTCGCGGCGTATTCTTCACCGACCAGAAGGCGTTGCCGTTGTTGGCAAATGCAGCGTCAGAGTCAGTCCTAGGACTGACCCCGTCCGCCTACCCGATATTTATTGAGACTTCAGGTTTAGTTCGCTCAGCAAGGTCCGCAATGGGCTGGCAATTTCGCCCGGCTGCCAGACAACGAACAAATCCCAGGTTGCACCGGCGTCAGCGATGGGAACCAATATCACGTTCGGAACGTTCAGGTGAGAAATGAAGGCTGGTTGAATCGAAATCGCTTCTTCATTCGCTGCCACGGCGAGAGACTCCGAGAGAGACTCCACAAGACTAGTTGCTTTGTCAATGGTGGCCAGGCGGGGACGGAAGCCGCCATACTTGCGGCAGAACTGAATGATCCTCTGGGTGTATCCCGGCACCACATCGTTCGATCCCCGCACGAACGTTTCGCCCTTTAATTGTGAAAGAGACACCTGTCTTTCGGTCGCGAACCGGTGGCTGACGGGAAGCGCAACAACGCTCCTGACAGTAGCCAATTTACGAGCATAGAAATCGCGCGAGAGCAGCTCTATACCGTGCAAGGTCAATGCTAAATCAATTTTACCTTGCCGTAATGCGACAATCATCTCGCCGGGCGTTTGATCGAGCATTTTGACTTTCAACTTCGGATAAGCGCGCCGCAGCACGGCCAGAGCCGGACCAAGATACTCCTGGACGGCCGACGCAAGATAGCCAATACGCAACCCTTCACTTTCTTCGCGATTCAGCCGGCGGACTTCAGCCATGGTGGAATCAAAATCTGCCAGAAGTGTTTTTGCCCTTTCGGCAAGGACTTGTCCTCCGTTCGTGGGACGTACCCCGGCCGATGTTCGTACCAAAACGCGCGCACCGAGATCGAGTTCGAGTGATTGCATCTGTCGCGTGATGGCGGATTGAGAAATGCGCAGACGGTCAGCCGCACGACGGAGGCTGCCTTCCTCAAGGACCACCAGGAACAAGCGAAGTTTTTCCAGCATGATTGAAATAGTGATGCAAGATTCGCATCACTGCAACCACGAACCGGCATTGGCCGCAAGGATTGAGAAGACGTAGTTTGCCATTCTTGAAAACGAAGTCAGTTATGAAAGTAGGATCTATATCTTGGCAGCAGCAGTGCGACGGATCCGCTGGCCGCCGCCTGAACGTGCCGGTCGTAAGCAATCCTCCGGAGGAGGAAATCGAGGCCTGGTCTGCTTTCATGGAAAAGCGCGCGCCGGACACCGACGCCGAAACACTTGCGTTCTTTGCCGAACACCTGGGCCGGCTTTCCAAAACCCGGGAAGACGTCAAAACCTTGTTCGAATTCGGCGAACTCGATGACTACGTCAGCTTTGGTGGAAAAGCGTAAACCTCACATTCTCAAAAAATAACGAAGACCAAAAGCAAAGGAGAACGTATGAGCAATAACCATGTCCAGATTGTGAAGGATTTTTTTGCAGCAATGGGCCGCGGCGATAAGCAAGGTCTGCTGGCGTTGTCTGCCGAAGATATTGAGTGGATCATTCCGGGCGAGGACTGGCCGCTGGCCGGCACGTACCGCGGGCACGCGGGATTGGCGGATTTGCTTCAGAAGTCCGAGATGCTGGAAACTTCAACAGAGCCCCTCGAATTCGTAGTGCAGGGAGACCGGGTTCTGGTCGTCGGCTTCGCAAGCGGGAGAATCATAGCCACGAAAAGAACGTTCAAGGACGATTGGGTCTTCGCCATTACCGTTCGAAATGGCAAACTGACGAACATCCGGGAGTATATCGACACGCAAGCACTGGCGCGGGCCTCCGAGACGAGTCTTGATAATGAGGAAATCATTAGAAAACTCTATGCTGCCGCAGAGGGGCCAGGAATGGATACCAAGAAGTTTGTCTCCTTTTTCTCGGAGGAAGGATACATGTACGACGTTCCTTCTGGCACAAAGTTTCGCGGGAAGGCCATTGGTGACTCTATTGCCGCCCTCGCAAGTGCATTTCCTGATGTCCACCGTGAGTTATTGAGCATCTACGTCGCGGAGAACGTCGTCGTCGTCGAGCTTAGAATTCGGGGGACACATAAAGGTGAGTTGGCCATTGGTTCTAAAACTATAGCTCCAACGGGCAAGGCAATAGATGTCCCATGTGTCGATGTTTTTCGCCTCGAGAGTGGAAAGGTCATATCCTTTAATTGCTACAATTCGCCTTCCGTAATGCAGCAACAACTTGGCCTTGTCAGTAGCTGATCGGCCCCGGGAAGACCTCACAATTGGTGTAACAAAATAGAAACTTTTATGCATAACAAATTAGAAAACAAAGTAGCGATAATAACAGGTGCATCAAAAGGAATAGGTGCATCTATTGCAAAACACTTTGCCGGGGAAGGCGCTAAGGTTGTCGTAAATTATGCTTCAAGCAAAGAAGGAGCAGATAAAGTGGTGAAAGCCATAACCGCCGATGGAGGCATAGCCATTGCGGTACAGGGCGATGTATCGAAAGAAGCCGATGTAATCAGGCTGTTTGAAGAAACCAAGAAGGCTTTCGGCACGTTGGATATTTTGGTAAACAACGCGGCCCATCAGGCATACTTATCTATTGGCCAGGTATCGGTAGAAACTTTTCATCAGCATTTCAACGTCAATGTTTTGGGGGCTATACTTACCATCCAGGCATCCTTGAAACTGTTTAGCGATAAGGGCGGCAATATCATCAATATCAGTTCGGGTGCAAGCAAATACCCTCTTCCGGGAGCCTCGCTGTACTCTGCAACCAAAGCGGCATTAGATGCCGTAACGATTGCTTTGTCGAAAGAACTGGGTGCAAAAAACATTCGTATCAATTCTATTTTGCCGGGCGCTACGGAAACAGAAGGTGCACGTAGTGCGGGCGTCACTACTGGCAGTGAGTATGAAAAGATGTTTATTGCCAATACACCGCTTGGTCGTAGAGGTCGGCCCGAGGATATCGCGAAAGCTGCCGTATTTCTTGCTTCCGATGACGCAGCGTGGATTACGGGTGATCAAATTTCCGTTTCGGGTGGTATGTATGGGTTTTGAATTCAGAAACTCAAAAAAATCGAAAAACGAAAAGAAGAAAATATATGAGTAATAATAACGGACGAAAATTGGCGGGAAAGACCGCCGTGATCACCGGTGGCGCTACCGGCATCGGCCTCGCCGCCGCAAAGCGCTTCATCGAGGAGGGTGCCTTCGTCTTCATCTTCGGCCGCCGGCAGGAAGCGCTCGACGCCGCTGTGGCCGACCTCGGGCCCAATGCCCGCGCGGTGAAGGGCTCGGTCTCGGATGAGGCCGACCTCGACCGACTCTACGCGGCGGTGAAGGCCGAGCGCGGAACCCTCGACATCGTTTTCGCCAACGCCGGGGCGGGAAGCCCGCTTGCGCTCGGCAAGATCACAGCCGAGCACATTGAGGAAACCTTCGACACCAACGTGAAGGGTACGATCTTCACGGTCCAGAAGGCGCTGCCGCTGATGGGCAAGGGCGGTTCGATTATCCTGACCGGATCGAGCGCCGGCACCACGGGCGCCCCGGCAATGAGCGCCTACAGCGCGAGCAAGGCGGCGGTGCGCAACCTCGCGCGGACCTGGGCGGCGGACTTGAAGGGCACCGGCATCCGGGTAAACGTGCTGTCGCCCGGGGCGACGGCGACCGAACTCGCGAAGGCAGCGCTAGGCGAGGAGGGCCAGAAGGCCTACGCCGCGATGACTCCGCTCCAGCGCATGGCCGATCCGGCGGAAATCGGAGCGGTGGCCGCCTTTCTCGCTTCGTCGGACAGCAGCTTCATGACCGCCAGCGAGGTCGCCGTCGACGGCGGCCTTGCGCAACTCTGACGCGCCACGCCCAGGCGCTCCATTCGATTATTCGGAGCGCCGTAGGGCGTGGTAAACCGAAGGAGAAATATTATGAGCTATGCAATTGTAGGATTCGGTAAGATAGGCCAGGCCCTCGCCCACGCCTTCGCCCGTAAAAACATCGACGTGACCGTCGCGAGCCGCCGGCGGCCCGAGGCGTTGGCACAGCAGGCTCGGGCGATTGGACCCACGGTCGTCGCCAAGTCGCTGCGGGATGCACTCGAGGCCGACACAATCATCTTGGCGGTCCCGTTCGGGGAACATCGCGAG
>Ga0182030_10007997_pt1 | contig 21979 bp, 18 predicted proteins | sample 812S3MmetaG_FD_121299 | JGI IMG/M metagenome (GOLD analysis project Ga0182030, IMG submission 121299) | Permafrost microbial communities from Stordalen Mire, Sweden - 812S3M metaG (Illumina Assembly) | ecosystem: Environmental > Terrestrial > Soil > Wetlands > Permafrost | place: Sweden... | reverse complement strand
TCGGAGATCAGGGATATCAAAGCAGGTTGTCCGCGTTCCAATTGGCTCCTGACGAGGGAAAAAGCCTCATCTAATGCAGGAGCCATATTTGTCTCGCCCGATGGTGTCACACTATTGAAAACATCGGTCAGTTTGGATGGAGAACAATTTCGGTAGCTGCGAAAATTCGAATCGAAGGTAATGATGCTGATGTTCTTTTGCAAAAGTCCATTGCTATCAGTGTACATATTCTGAATGTGTTCACGACACCACTGCCAGCGACTCTTCTTTCCGGGGCAATCAAGTGTGCCCATCGAAGCCGAATCATCAACCATCATAACGATTGAGCGACTGGAAAGACGTTTACTATCCTTACTTTCCGCCGTTTCAGTTGGCTTACCGGGGGCACCTTTAGCGGCAGTGGCCTTGCTCAAATCAAGCATGCAGAAATATTGCTTTTTCACCCGCTGCACAATCAAGCCTGCAAGTGCGTCAGTCGCGTGCTCCTCGAGGATCTTGTCCCCGGCTTGCAAGCCTGCATTCCAGGCAAGTGAACCTGGCTTGACGAAAGTTATGGTTTTGGGATAATCGGCACCAGACTGCGAAAAACCCAAAACATTTATTGGACGGGCAGGAATATCAGACATTACGGATTGCCCAACCGAGCCCTGCAGTACTTTCCTCGGTGGCAATTGATCTAGCTTGGGCGTTTGAGCCTGTAAAACAATCTTTTCCTTAGCTGAGCAAACGCCGCCAGTGAACGCGATACAGATTCCGCTCAGTAGCAGAGCTCGAAGGCGTAAGTTTAAGCTCCTGCCTGTAATTAATTCACATAGAAAGGACCGGGCTGTATCCAAGCAACACCCATCTTCCGAGTACTATTTCTACTGCCAAATATACCCTACTGTGCAGTTTGCCACCGCTTAATCTAAAGTCCGCGCCATATGGTGGAACCTGATGTAATGCCCAAAAGGATAGAACAAACTATCAATATTGCAGGAATGGTGCTTGATGCGTAGGGACGGAAATAATCAAAATTGGGATTCGGAGAACCCAATATTACTTTTCCGATGTGCATACAGATGACAATGAAACTCAAAGAAAGTCCAACAAGGCACAGGACTGCAGGAACATAGTATTTCATGTCTACAGCTTTCATTAGAATGAGCCATTCAGCAAGGAAAGTTCCGAATGGTGGCGCACCAATTACCGCAAATGCGGAAAGAACCATAAGAACTGCCCAGATAGGTGCAGCTTGCAACAGTCCATGGTGTTGCCTTAAGTTCTTCTTCCAGGTTGCCTGAACGATGTTACCCGAAAGCAAAAACAAACTCACTTTAGCAATACTGTGATTTAAAGCCTGCAGGAAAAATAAGGGCCCGGAATTGAGTCCGATAGCGATAAGCATCACTCCTACGTTCTCGATACTAGAATACGCGAAAAGCCGTTTGAGCGCATATTGACGTATTAAAAAGAGACTAGCCGCTACGACGGTGGCAGTGCCCGTCCACAGTGTCGTTTCACTGCTCAGCGAGCCATGATTTGAAGCAGTAACCACCTGTGATATACGGAATATCGCGAACAAAGCACAGTTGAGAAGCGAGCCAGAGAGCAACGCAGACGATGGAGCCGGTGCCTCGGAATGAGCGTCTGGCAACCAGCTGTGCAAGGGGAACATACCAGCTTTGGTGCCATAACCAAGCAAACAAAACACAAAGCCAAATCGCAGCAGATTAAAGTCGAGCTGAGGAGCAACTTCTAATAGTTTGACATACGAAAGCGTTCCGCCTGTAACAGCTCCATGTTGCCCAGAAGCAAAAATAAACAGTGTTCCCAATAAAGCAAAAACAATGCCAACCGAACAAATTATCAGGTATTTCCAGGTCGCCTCAAGTGCATGCTTGGTGCGACCGAAGTAAACCAACGGCGCAGAAAGTAGTGTGGTAGATTCAACAGAGATCCAGAGATATCCAAGATTTTTGCTGAGAAAGACTCCGTACATTGCCATAACGAAAAACATTGCACAGGCATGATTGATTCGTATGTTTAAACTATTGGGCGGCTTTGGGCTAAACAGCTCACGCTCATAAAAGACCGATCCGTGAATGAACGAACAAGCCGCAACTCCAGCGGTGAGTAGCGCGAAAGCCGCATCGAGCCTCGTCAAGAAGAAACTATTTGTTAGAGGTAAAATCTGTACGGAGCCAAGAAACAGCGGCATCACGTAGGCAAGTATCAACAAAAATTGTAAGAAGGCACCGATAGCAACAATACGCCCCACTATGCGCACGTTCCTGATGAAGCACATGATTATTGTGACCAGAACTGGAATTAAAGCTATGAGTATCGGCAAAAACATTCCTTATCCTCAGTGCTTCAAGTTAGTCAAACGAGTGACGTCTATGTGCTCGAAGCTTCGTTTGATGTTGAAAATTAGAACACCAGAAAGCATAACGGCACCGAGAATATCAATGAACACAGCCATTTCAATCAAAATCGGCAGTCCATCGGTTTGAGTTAAAGCAAACAGATAGACCCCATTTTCTAGTGTGATAAAACCAATAATTTGACTCAGTGCAAGTCGTCTGGTTAACATCATAATCAACCCGCTAAACAGCAAAGAGATGCTAGCGGTGGCTGATGCTATTACGATTCTGCTCCCGCCAGCTTCAGGCAAAGGCAAATGAGTGGCGACGAAAAAGCTGAGTCCAAAAAGCAGAATGCTGAGGTGCATCGTAAGTGGTGCAGGCAAAATCATACCGGGGTCCTTGACTCCGTCAATTCGACTGACTATCCAGTTCAAAAAGCCAGGCACCAATAGGGCTCTCTGCAAAATCAAAGTTATACCGATAAGATAAAAATGCCAGTCGTGATATTGAATTGCAAAAAGTATAGTTTCTCCGGCAATCAAACAAATTTGCAACGTATACATAGAAAGCTGAAAGCGCACATTTCGAGAACCAAGCATCAAAATCGCAAGTACAGCGGCGAAGACGCCTACAACCTCATAGACCGTGATGTACATAGGCACCTCCTATCAAAGCTCCCGCCGTAGCGAAAAGACTCATGGTCAAAGCATATGCAATAAAATCAGGAGTGCGGCGCCACTGCATTTTTACCTGCAGTGACTCGATTACCCCTGTCGCAATTGCAAGAGCAAGAATGCCTAAAATGCTAACGACGCCATATAAGGCCTGGTTTAAAGGCACAAAATAAATGAGCACATGCAACATACATTGAACTGACAGACCGAAAAGAACGACCAATTTCAAAAAGTGCGAATATTCGATCAATGCCAGATTTTTTCCAGAATTCTCCAGGATCATGGCTTCGTGGACCATAGTCAACTCGAGGTGAGTTGTAGGATCATCGATAGGCATCCTAGATAAATCTATCAGGCTGCAAAGGAAAAGACCCATTGCTGCACTCATCCAGACAGGCAAATCATAAAGAGTCGATCCTCTGTCAAAATCAAAAATCACACCAAGATTGGTGCTGTGAGCACCCAGACCAAGCGCCGCGAGTGTTATGAACATGGCAGGCTCAGTCAAGATCGACAGGAACGCTTCACGACTGGCACCGAACCCGCTGAACGAGCTTCCCGTATCCATGGCTGCAAGTAATGCACAAAAACGAAGCAAGGCCAGCATGTACAAAAGCAAAAAAAGATCGTCACCGGCGAGCGTTGGTTTGAAAGAAACCCACGGGATGATGCAAGCAATAAACAACATCGTCGCCAGGCCGAGAGCTGTTGATAGTTGAAAAATCCATGTTGCCGTTTCGCTGATGGTTTGCCCTTTCTGCAGGAACTTTGCAATGTCCCTAAGGGGTTGCAAGATAGGGGCACCTGTGCGTCCTTGCATAAAAGCTTTGGTCTTTCGAATCAGTCCGATCGCTATAAAAGGAAGAAACAACAAGCAAAAGACAAGAAGCAATGGCTTTACGAATGCGTCGATCATGTGAGTATCCCCACAAGCATCAGTGCCACCAGCGTGACCAGAATATAAACAAGATAAAGATGAACGCTGCCAGCTTGAAGCAGTAACATGTGCTCGCCGAGCCAGGTGATGGAACGAACAGCCGGTCCATAAACTTGTGATTCAAGCAACGAATCCATGGCAACTCTTGTTGAAATAGACTCCGGGAAGTGTCGTCTATCTCGCCCGGCAATTGTCGAGTCGAGGTGGTATTCAACAAGCGGAGCAAATGTGTGCGCGATATTTTCTGAGAATCCAGCCGAGCTGGCCTGCATCTTGCCATTGAGATCGCCAAATCCACATTCCCAGGTGATAAATTTTTTGATGGATGGTTTGCCTGCGTTCAACCAGAAGAAGTAAATGAATGAAGTGAAGATGCCTACTCCAACAGCAAACATGCCCATAGGAATTGGGAAGGTCATGAGCCCCCCAGCTTTGGCATATAAACAAACCGGCTTGATCATGCTCAGCACCATCGGTGCTGCCAGTCCAAATGCAATACACAAAACGACCAGCATTCCCTGTGCGATCCTCATGCTCAGGCTGACTTCTTCGGCTTTTTCAGCTGAAACCGATCGCGGCCGCCCGAGGAAGGCTATTCCGATGGCCTTTGCGAAAGTTGCGACGGTGAGACCGCTGACCAAACCGAGAGTGCCAATACAGAGTATTGCCAGCGCGCCGAGCCAGAGTGAGTTAGACATACTTGCGAGCTGAAACAAGCTTTGATAGATGAGCCACTTGCTATTGAAACCGTTCAATGGTGGCAATGCGCATATCGCAGCTGAACCGATAACGAAACAAATCATGGTCCACGGCATACGCTGGCCCAAGCCACCGCATTCTTCCAGATTTCGAGTGTGCGCCTGAGAATCAATTGCTCCAGCTCCAAGGAATAACAGCGACTTGAAAAAGCCATGGTTGACGCAATGATAGACAGCTCCAGCAATGCCCAGAGATGACACCACCGGCAATTGCATGCTTGCGCCAATAACGGCAACTCCTAGTGATATCAATATCAATCCAACATTCTCGATACTCGAATACGCAAGCAAAACTTTCAAGTCTTGCTGCAGAAAAGCCAGAAGAATTCCCCAGAAGGCAGAGATGACTCCAAGACCAAGCATCAAATAAGCGATATAAGGGGATATCAAACCGCCCATAACTAGAATGCGCAACATGGCATAGAGAGCGGTTTCGATCATCACTCCACTCATTAAAGCTGATACCGGAGCGGGTGCTGCCGGATGTGCGTGAGGAAGCCAATCTTGGAAAGGCCATATGCCGGCCTTGATGCAAAAGCCGAGGAAGATCATAAGTGCAGGCACTAAGGTCTCATGACCAGCAAATTTCCAGGCAGAAAACTCCCACGAGTTAGAAAGGACATGCATCCATATAAATCCAACCATCAAGAGAGCGGTGGCAATTCTGGTCGCTCCCAGATAAATGAAGGCAGCTCGACGCGACTCGTGACTTGTAAGGTTGGTGGCAATTAATAAGAGGGAGGAAAGAGCCATGATCTCCCACCAGACCAAAAAGGTCAGCGCATTGGCACCGAGAATGACACCGAGCATGCCACTAACGAAAAAGAAAAGCTCGATCCAGTAGCAAGCAACATTTGATGTCTTTTCAAGATGCTTTAAGTATCCAGGCGAGTAAAGTGAAACTGCGATGGTTACAAACCCGAGCAGTCCAACAAAAATAGACGAAAGCGAATCAAGACGATTGTTTAACGGCATGATTGAAAGATAGAAAGGTGCGGGAACTGTCCACAGATGGTCACCGTTCCATCCCAGGCAGGCTGCTGCCACCATTGCCACTCCACCCACGAACAGGGCGATGGAAGGGTAGGAATGATTTATTTTGCGTGCACAAAAGGCAATCGCTACACACGCCAGTAGCCAGAACACTATTACCGAAGTCAAAAGTGTGGAAGCTAAAAGCATAGTTTTAGAGCTGTGTCCTTCTTGGTTCTTGGGAAGCTTCCTGAGACTTACAGCTTCAGGCTAGCGCCGTCGGATAGCCCTGTCAACGCCCACCGTTGTCAGCATCTGCCGTTTTATATTCATCCAGGAGGACGATTTCAAATGCAAAGCCGGGCCGCAACTGGAACTCCAAGAAGGACAGCTGTTGAGTATGGGGTGCAGACTATTTTTTTACTTGAACATCAAGTCCTAAGGTGCCTCTCTTTCCGGCAGCACCTGAAGAAAATAATGTCGACACACTGTGCCAGTAATGACGGTCATCATGTAAAAGTCCCTGACCAATTCCAAGCCGCGTCTCTAACATTGGTTGCAAATGCGCATCGTATACAGTGCTCAAAGGTGCCACCACCCCAGTCATGATCACCGGAATTGCTGAAACGATATAATCAGCGCCATCCTGGTGAATACCATCAGGAAGAATGAACGGAGTTTCGGCGTCGACGGAAACAATAACCTGGTGCAAAGTAATCTCGAGACTGTGAAGCGGTTCTTCATGTTGCTCTTTGACTTTCGATGCAACAGAACGTAGCAACTTTTGTACGGCACTGTTACCAGCGACCTGCTCGGAAGCCTCCTCAAAATATCTGGGTAGAGCTCTAAAATCCGCGTTTTTGCTCGTCTTTTGAACAAAGCCGGCTGCCGAAACTCGTTCCAATTTGACTACTGTACCGACTTGTTCGTGAAAGGAAACATCAAATTTAGCGATGGATCTATGCCTTACGGCGCCGACCCGTTCAAGAGCAAACAGTTCGCCGCCAGATAAAGCAGAAATCAAATCTGACAAATCGCTCAGTTTGGCCTTTGAAGACATGTAATCCAGGAAAAATGCGTTCAGAACTGGAAGGTGTTCAGGAAATCTACTTTTCAAAAAGACAACTTCCTGGCGCCTTTTCTCGTATATATCGAGTGCAAGCGAATCAAATGTGGGTCCAATTGCTTGAAGAAGAGTACCAAGGTCGATGCCGAAATCACAGAGGTTAAACTCATTGATAGGACTTCGTTTGATTCTCTGGGTCGCAGATGTTGACGCCGTGGATTGGGATTGTTGAACGGCGTGTTGACTTGCTTGTTGAACTGTCTGTTGAGCGGCTTGTTGAGGGGCTTGTCGAGTTTGTTGAGCAAGATGGTTTGATAGAGGAACAGCTGGAAGGAATTCACTTATGTGACCTTCAGCTGTTCCCCTGTGAAACTGTGAATAACCGATATTGACTGAGTTGGTGACGACTGATTGAAGGTAGCTGTTCATGCTGTATCTCCTGAAACCAGCAGGATATTATCGCCCACGCACTTGAGACAACTGTCTACAAATCCAAACACAATTTGAGGTTCTACGAATCTCGGAACTCTATCAAGTGGTGGGCGAACTAGTTTGATGATCGGCTGGTTGAAATTGGAAGTCCTAAACTTTTTTGAGCGGAATCCGGGTGATGCTTTTTTCTTCTTGCTTTGCATACGCTGCTGTGGGTCCGCACTCACTAGATTACACCTATCAGAGACCTTGGGACCGATCTTAATGGATGTGTAATCTTGTGAAATTAGTCTCTGGGGAGCGGCATCTACAGTAGCGTTTTGGATCAATATTTGGAGCAGGTTCCGAAATGAGCTTAAGAACAGGAACAGTTCTTTCGACAGTGACGTCTCACACACGAACAGGGAGAACATATGCCGCATTCGAGAGAAATCCGCACACTCGAAGTGTTGACACTAACGTCCATTTTGGCGTGGAAGGTCATCTGGCCGAACGAAGCACCAGCAACACAGCTGGCGAGCGCACAACCAGCGAAACAGTCAACAGCAGCGAAACAATCAACAGCCAAACCCGACCTGAGACTATCAGAAAGCCAGGCAACTCAGGCTGTCGCCGAACTGCGCTCCCGGAAATTGACATTTCCGATCAAAGGTTTCGACCCGGAACGCGTAAAAAACTCTTATAACGAGAGCCGCGGCAACCAGAAACATGAAGCAGTGGACATTTTAGCGCCACGCGACACGCCAATAATGGCGGTCGATGATGGCACGATAGCCAAGCTATTTCTGAGCGAACTTGGTGGTACTACCATTTACCAGTTCGATCCCTCCCGGAAATACATTTACTACTACGCTCATTTAGAGAAGTATGCCGACGGATTGAAAGACGGAGCGGCTGTAAAGCGTGGGCAAATCATGGGCTACGTAGGCACATCAGGTGATGCACCACCTAACACTCCCCACCTGCATCTTTCAATTTCGATGCCCGAAGCAGACAAGAAGTGGTGGCAGACAGCGCCACTAAATCCCTATTTGGTGTTCAAAAATCCAGCGAAATGAGGTTCCGGCGTGTTTAAAGTTTCAACATGGCTTATTGCAGCGTTCTCCCTGTCGCTGTCACTTGCATCCGCGGCGCCTGGAAATAATCCGACCAATCCAACTTTAAATCAAAATGTGGCAGCCGAGACTGCTGCGCAAAAAAATCCTGTGCCGCCACCCCTGAAGGCAGCAACACCTGTACAATCGCCTCCTCCTGCGGCGACGTCAGCTCCTGCGCAAGCACCAGAGGTGCCGACAACAGCTCCGACGACTAATCCACCGCAATCCCAACAAGCTGCTACAACGACACCATTCATCAACAATCAGTACGTGTTGACTGGTTCACTCAAGGTTAATGGATACCACCCAGACGATCCAACAATGGTGATTGTTGATAAAGGTAGCCACTCCACATATGTTTTACAGTTACAAAACAATCAAGTGACCCGAGTACTGACGGTCTCCAACGCCATTGGGAAAGAAGAAAAGCCGACCCCGCCTGGCAGATACTATGTGCTTTCGAAAAAGCAATTTCCCACCTGGATACCTCCCAAAACGATCGATAAAAAGCAAAAGCCTGTACCACCCTACAATGAAACGCACAAAAATCCTCTAGGTGTTGCAGCGATTTTTCTCAACAAAGACGAGTTAGCACTGCACGGTACAAACGATCCACGAGAGATCAGACAGAGCGCAAGTCACGGTTGCGTACGACATTCCAATTCCGATATTTCGAAGGTCTATGGGATGGTGCACAAGGGAGACACTGTGCTAATCATTAGTGAGTTCAGAGGCACAGTGCTAAATAAATCGGACTTTAAATCGCGCCAAGCACAAGCCGGCAACAAAGCAAAGACAACAGATCACAAGTCAAAGTCGAAATAAGGGGGCGCTCACGGTGAACCGTCTGATTTGGTCTTCAAAAGTTGCGAGTAAATTCCCGATATTGTCTGGCAACGTCGCTGTAAACTTGTGGACTTATAACCAACGGGCCGAGAGCGTCGATGGCTAGTCCGCCGACCGCACCTACTGCCGCGCCCAGAGCGGCGCCTACTGCCATTCCAGGCGGACCGGCTTCAACTCCCAACAAGGCACCCACGACAGCAGCCGGAAAAGTAGCGCCTGTCAGCCCAAGGTGGTACATATGATCCTCAAATGGATCACCCGGCAAATTGGGATTCATCGATTTCTCGACAATTTGCAAGTCTGTCAAATTGATGCCTTTATTGGCATCCGTATCCCCATTGCCAGCACGAGCAAACATGTCGTATCCTCTGTAGAGAATATTCAACATTTGCCTTTCTTTACCAGTCACAGCCTGATCCGAAAGACCCTGTGCAATCTGGGTTTCATTCAAGTATCCTGTTGCCGTCGAATCCAAAGATCCTATGTTGGCCGCGAATATCTGGCGCAGTTCGGTCGGATTAGCAATTAAAGCCTGCTCGGAAAGGCGGTTGCGAGCGATTGCAGCTGGACTTTGCAAATCACCGGCGTCGAATTCTGCCCACGACTCATGATGGAGTGCAAGGCTGTGTAAAGCGGAACCGTTAGTGGGAATTTCGTTGGAAGCTGGTTTCGGATTTGCAGTTTGATTCGATTCTAATGGCATGAGGCGCCTCGTTTTTGATTCATGTGTCGACTGTTCGGCCTGCTAAAGTTTACTTACTGATTGGTGTCATGAGTGGTGCAACGATGTGTCAGCAATTTAAAAGTGTTGCGCCCTGAATGACAATTTGTAATAGCGCCACTTGACATTGCCAGAACAAGGATTACTTTGCTTTACGCATGGATGGAAAGTCAGTGATTACGCAAACAGGTCCTCAAGAGTCCGCTAGAATTGAACACCCTTTGAACAACGGACACCCATGGCAACACCTTTAAATGCGGAAGACTCATTAGGAGCCGCCACCAGCGAAGTTCCAATGGACGCACTAGAAGGCGCAGCGCCGATCGCGATTAGTAAAGCGAGCCCAGTGAAAGTCGCAGGCGCATATCTGGCTTGCGCTTTGATCTGGGGGACAACATGGTACGCGATAAGGGTTTGTATCGGACCTGACGGCTACCCGACTTATGCAGCGGCAGCATGGCGCTTTACACTTTCCACTACTGTGCTTGCTGTCATATGGCTAGCCATAAGAAAAAAGATCAAGCGGCCTTCTTTCGTCGAATTCAAATGGATCTCAGTCGCAGGGCTTCTTAGCGGCGTTGCTTACGGCCTGCTCTACGCATCAGAGGAACACATCTCTGGAGGACTCGCCGCTGTAATTTCGGCGACATCACCTTTGATGGCAGCACTTTTGGCAATGCGAATGAAACTCGAGTCGCCGAGGAAAGCTACTATAATTGGCTCGCTCGTTGCAATAGCAGGTGTAGCTTTTGTGTTCCATGATCGAATGCAAATCTCAGTCGCGCAAGCATCCGCAGTCGGCATTCTTTTATTCAATTCGATGTTGAACTCGTCGTCGAATGCACTTATGAAACAACATGGACATCATGTCGTAGCCCTGGCATCAAATACGATATTCTTCGCTTCTGCCGCATTGCTCTTATGGAGCATCTCGCTCTTCACACACGGAAACGCCCTACCCTTACCACTGCCTTTGGTACCAACATTGGCGTTGTTGTACCTCACGATTTTCGGCACATTGATTGCGTTTGCATCGTTTTTCTACTTACTCAAACATACACGACTGTCGACAGCAATGACCCTGTCATTCGTGACACCAATGATCGCGCTTTTGATCGACGCGTTTTTTGAAAAACACAATGTACTAACACCTGAGACTTACCTGGGAATCGCAGTCGTGTTGATAGGTGTAATTATAAGTGTGGTCAAAAAGTCCGAAGCGCCTTTAGTTTAGTTCGTCTTTAGATATTGCCTGTTTAATGGCATCGATGTTTGCGTAGCGCTTATTGCAATGTTTTTCCCAGACAATCTTAGCCGTTTTGTCACTGAATTGGTAAACTCGCATAACCTCAAAATGAGCGATGCCGCCTCGCTCAAAGTAGACCAAACAGCGATCTCCCGCCGTTCCAGCCAGAATTAAACGCTGATGAGGCAAATTTGCATCACCGACGCAACCAGAAGCCCAGTTCTCACCGACATCAGACATATTCTTATCTTTACCGTCAGCCCCAAGATCTTCAGCGATTTTCTCAGGCAAAGCTTTTACCTTTGTAATCGGCCGAAACTTGGCATTGACAAATTTGGCTTTTTCAGCCGGGCTCAAATTATGCACTGTATCAACGTCCTCCGCATAGACCGCTCCCGCGCAAGAGCTAAGTAAAGTTAAAAGAGTGAATTTAAGCAAGTTACTGCCGATGCGTTGGCGTTTCAAACGCTTAGCGATGATGTTTAACATTCTAATTTCTGGACCTCTTTCCTGAAGACTCAAAGATTATTCAACTGCTGTAAACTGTGTTCCACTATACAGCCATGGAGAGCAAAAGATGGTTCAATCTGCGTCAACTATCGGGGATCCTCTTTATAAGCCTACCCAAGAGTTTTTCCAAAACCCGTATCCTGTGCTTGCACATTTGAGAGAGGAAGCACCGGTTTTCTGGAGCGAAAAAGGCAAGTACTGGCTGGTAACGAACTTCAGTGACGCACATTCTATTCTTGGAGACCTGCACTTCGAGAAAGGTCCACCAAAATGGCGTCAACAGAACCTCCTGGCGAAATTACTACAGGGTGGTCCCATGGCTTCGTATGGCACGACTTCAATGCTCAACGCCAATCCGCCCGATCATACACGCCTGCGCTCCCTGGTAAACAAGGCGTTCACCCCATCGATGATCAACAAAATGCGAGAACACATCGAGGCAATCTCGACCGAATTGCTCGATGCAGTACAAGACAAAAACAAAATGGATGTTATCGCGGACTTCGCATATCCACTGCCAGCAATAGTAATTGCGGAAATGCTGGGTGTTCCAGCCGCCGACCGAGATAAATTCAAAGTGTGGTCGCATGCAATCACGGCTGTATTGGATCCAGCTGGTCCGAAAATAATAGACCTGGCAAAGGTAATGCACGCCTACAAGGAGTTAAACAATTACCTGATTCCGCTCGTGCAAGACAGAAGAAAGCAACGCCAGAACGATTTAATCAGCGCCCTTGTAGATGCAGAAGAGGGTGGCACGCACCTCACCCAGGCTGAATTACTGGCAAACACCATTTTATTGTTAATAGCGGGGCACGAAACAACCGCTAACCTGATCGGAAATGGTACGTACGCGTTGCTGAGGAATCGCGATCAATTAGACATATTATCTGCAGATCTGAATTTACTTCCTGGAGCCATTCAGGAATTCCTGCGCTACGATAGCCCAGTGCAAATGGTGCGTCGCATTGCGGACGAAGACATCGAATTGTCTGGAAAGAAAATCGTTTCGGGACAAGACGTAATAGTATTACTTGGAGCCGCCAATCACGATCCGTCTGAATTTACAGACCCAGAAAAACTTGATGTGCGACGCGCTAAAAATCGACACATCTCTTTTGGACACGGCATTCATCACTGTTTGGGGTCATCGCTTGCCGGGCTTGAAGGGGAAATCGCAATGCGCCAATTGCTTAAGCGGATGCCGAACATAAAGCTCGAGTCGCAAGAACCGCAGTATAAGCAACCGTTTTCATTGAGAGGCGTAAGAGAGTTACACGTCACGTTCTAATGGGAGATTAGATGTAAGTTTAACGGTCGTTCGGATCTGGCTTAGGCGGAATTGACACATTAGGAAAACCCATCGCTTCTAGTCTTTTCGCTTCCGCATCGACTTTATCAAGCTCGACTGAAGGCTTGTAGTTAGCCACATAGGAGTCTATATCCTTTCTCTCACTCGGTGAAAATTGCTTGGCGTCCGCTTCCTCGACTTTTGGATAGCCAGGAATGTTCATGTCATGCATCATGATTCGATAAGCTGCGTTCTGTTTTGCGTCATCGTTAGGGAACATCGCATTCACTGCTTTAGTGTTATCAAGAGTTGCGACAGCTTCCTTAGGCGTTTCTTTAGCTTCAACTTCTTGACGAGCGGCCGCACGTACAGGACAGGGAACGGTAGCAGATTCACGCAGGTGATCTGATATGGGCGGAGGACTGGCAGGGGGTATTGAAACTTCAGTAGGTTTATCACTCATCTTCTTAAGTCCTCGCTCAGCCTGAAACTTCTAATCCAACATTGCATTCCCGATATTTGGATTTTGGAAACCTGTTTGATGCATCTATGCCAATCAAAGACTTGCCGATTAAGCGCCGAGATTCATCATGCGCGGGGCGATTGACAGCTTATATCTATTTTGATATAAAATACTATAAAGAATATAAAGCATAAAACATTCTATTGAGGAACTAATGGTTGACACCAAACGCATTGGTCTGAAAAAATCTCGTGCAAACACACCTGGCTTGAAAGAACCACGTACAAAACGTTCCGGCCCAGACTTCGCGAGACCATTGCGCGAGTTACTGATGGTGAGAATTGCACGAGAACTAGACAGGCGCGACTTAAATCAAGCTGAAGCAGCAGAAATACTTGGTGTTTCACAGCCGCGAATTTCGGACCTTACAAGAGGACTGACGGCTAAATTCACTATCGATACCCTGGTTGAATTCGCAGGTTTGCTTGGATTGAAACTGAGCATCGATGTAGTGGAAGCTGGTCAGAAGCAAAATCTATTTGCATGGCTCGATGCAAGCGAGGATGCCATCCCTTATTACACAAAGTGTTTGTCATTCAATCCCGCAGACGCCGAAAACTATTGGAAGAGAGGTCATGCTTACTTTCGCACCAGGCAATACGAGCTCGCAATCGGTGACTACACCCGCGCAATGGAGCTTGATTTAGATCTACAGCATCTAAGAATCAATCGAGCACAGGCGTACACGATGTTGCAACAATTCAGTGCAGCGCGATTAGACTGCGAACAATTCCTATCCGAGAGTACCAATCCGGAACACTGCGCACAAGCTCATGCCGCGTTAGCTAACGCGCGGACAGGACCAAATCAACACGCGCTAGCGATGAATGACCTTGAACAAGCAATCAACATCGCACCCAACTATGCGTCGAATTATTTAGCGAGAGGATGGATTTTAGAACGACAAGGTGAATATTCGTCCGCCCTTTCCGATTTTGCGAAGGTGCTGGAACTGGCACCAGAAAATGTGTATGCAAAGGAAAGCCACCACAAAGTAAGTGAGCTACTTAAAGCCAAATCCCTGAAGGGCGGCAAGCAAGAAATGAAGGTATCACCAGCCAAACAAGAGTTTGACCGCCTGTTCACTGTGACCGCTCAGAAAGCATTGTTGCTGGCTCGTCGAGAGGCGGACCGAGAGCGAAGAGGTGTTGATGAAGTTCATCTGCTATCCGGTCTGCTGCAGGAAGGTCAAGGCATTGCTTCCAAGAATCTGAAACACCTCAACGTAAACGAAGAAACATTGCGTGCAATAAGAGTAATTTCCTCCGCAAAGCAAAGTAAGCCAATCAATTTCGATCATGTTTTAGAACAAGCGTATGTTGAAGCTTTGCGGCTCAAACATGATTACATTGGCTCGGAACATCTGCTCCTTGCGCTCTTCGATAGCGCCGAAGCAGAGCCGATCTTTGAACATTTGAAAATCGTCTCAGCAGATGCGAAAGCCAAACTTTTAGAAATGCTTGTCGTCTGAAACGTCAGCACCCAAGCCTCTCTTTTATCCTTGCAAAATTTCCACCAACGCCACCACTACAACAAATCTCTCACTTGCATCAAAGCAAACCCCAGCAAATTACGCCCCTTCCATTTCTGAGGCGTTTTCGCATCGGCATGACTCTTCGCCATTCCGATGCCCCAGATTCGATCAAACGGGCTCGCTTCGACAAGCACGCTGGGAGCGGTTAAACGCAGCCAAGCAGCAAGTTCAAGATTCTGAGAAAACTTGGCCTGATTTGCCGAAACAACAATATCCGAGCAATGCTGTTTCCAGGTAAACTCCTGAAAATTCTTGACGCGTCGACCAAGTGCTTTCGCCTCTTTAGGAGTTTCGCAGATCAAAATCTCTTCGAGCGTTTCTTCGTCTTTGAACAATCGAGCTTTCTCTGCCATCATGAAATGTTCGGCAGTTAGGTATCGCACGTTGTCTATTTCGAATGGTGCAGGGAACCATTGACTGCAGCAACTAGCAGTTACAACACCATCAGAACTCACCTTATGTCCGTAAAAAAGCAGATAGTCGAATTCTTCGCCCGCATCTATCTTACTGATGAGCTCTTCCCTACTGTACTTTTTCATTTCTGGACTCCTTTTAAATTACTTCGCGGCGCAAGTTCACCTCAAAACAGATGTCTCGCATTTGCTAATACTGGTTCTCATCAATAATTAGGAGGAAATTGAGCGGAAAATAGACAGATGATTTTCAAACACACCGCTTGACAGCCGGAAAATCACTAGCACCACATCTAGTGCTCTAGTTACACCAACCAAAAGGATAACTAACGAAGAGCCAGTCTAATTCTTCCACACTTCTGGTGTCTGAATTTCGAACGAGCAAAGTGCAATCATATACCTGAAAAGATTGGACATTCTGCGAAAGTGAAGTCTACGTGAGCTCTGCATCAAACTCTGAGACAACAGTACTGTAACAATTAATGCACGAACTCAGAGTCATTAGACTAGTCCTGGTAAGGCTTTCGAAGATTTCGCTAAAAATTTTGCAATGATGTGAAAATTAGGATCGATCATTGACTTAATTTAGGGTACGAAGTAAGTACGAACATAAGGGGAATTGTTGCGTTTGAGTTTACTGGCGTTTTAGCAACGATGCAACATACATACCAGGTGCTCGGAGATTGCAAAATACTTGATTGAACGAGTTGAGCCGTCGCTTACCACACACAAAACAAGTTCAAACATTTCAATTTACTTTAGTCAACTTACGGCAGCGTATTGACTCGTTAAACGGAGAGATAGCTTGATGCAGAATAGAGATAGGTTTTGGCTCGGCTTAACTGTTTTCGTACTCGTGACCGCCGGATGTATGACCACGAGGCTAGCCGAAAAGACAAAACTCAATCAAACTGCTCTGCCGATCTCCAGCCAATACAGCGGCTTGATGCTGTCGAGCTTGCCTAAGCCAGAAATCAAAACTTTCCAGGATTTGTTCGACACGATCAAGACTAATCCCGCCAGAATCAAAAATCTGCGACTCGAGACCCAAAATGGTGCGTTGTTAGCCGTATCGGTCGAAGAAACAAATGGGGCGCTCAACCGTTTCGACGTCCCATCCGGCCCAATCAATGCGCATCTGCAAGACTTGCTCATCAAGAGCGAAAAAGTTCAATGGTCACCTGAGGCAATGGAAAGCTCACCAATGTGGGTTTTCGGCAAGCTTGGGCCATCCGCACTACTCTTCTTATTAGTGATTGGATTTGTAATCTACTCCAGAACGAAAGGCATGACCGCGTTGCAGATGTTTCAAACACGCGGGCACTTCTCACCAATCACCTCAACAGCGACTTTTGATGACGTCGCTGGAAATGATGAAGCAAAAGAACGCCTGCAACGCACAGTGACATTCCTCAAACATCCAGCGAAGCTCAAAGAGATGGGTGGACGTATCCCCAAAGGCACAATGCTGTTTGGTCCTGCAGGAACTGGTAAAACACTCCTGGCGAAAGCCGTAGCAGGTGAAGCAGGATTACCATTCTATGCAGTTTCCGGTTCAGACTTTGTTGAAAAATTTGTAGGCGTAGGCGCAAGTAGAGTTCGAGAATTATTTGCTACTGTACGCAAAACTGGTGGCATCATATTTTTCGATGAAATTGATGCTGTAGGTAAGGAAAGAGGCGGACCGAACTCGCACGATGAGCGAGATCAGACATTAAACGCCCTTCTTGAAGAAATGGATGGAGTCGAACCACTCCCAGAAAACGTACACGTTATTGCAGCAACCAACAGACTCGACACCCTGGATCGTGCCTTGCTGAGACCGAATCGATTCGACTCTCAGATTCCTGTAACACCAGCAGACGAAGAAGGTCGCTACCAAATATTGCTCGTACATACTCGCAATAAGAAACTTGCTCCTGGGGTTGACCTGCGACTGATATCGCGCCGCGCCAAGGGCTTTAGTGGTGCCAAATTGGAGGGCGCTTGCAACGAAGCAGTAATTCATCGCCTGGAAGAGAATGAAAAACAACGTGCTCACTTGCGTATGGAAGCAGTTACCGACCAAGACATAGACAGACTAGTTGTTGATGAATTGACGCTTGACGATCTCTTTGAAGGCATCGACTGTATCGAAATCGGACCGCGCAGCAAACGCATTAAACCAGCCGAAGAGCTCAAGCAGGTCGCGTACCACGAAGTTGGGCACGCCATCGTCGGACAGATTTTGCATCACAGCGGTCAAGGCGGATCAGCCGTAGCCAAGATCACCATTGACGGACGAGCCAATGCCGGCGGATACACTGCATGGGATCAAGACGACCTATCGATGTACACTCTCGCTCAATTGGAAGCAATGGGTAAAGCCTGCATGGGTGGACGCGCCGCACAACAACTGTGCCTTGCCACCGTTGATACTGGCGCTTCTAATGATTTCGAAAAAGCATACGAGATTGCTCAGCACATCATCACCACATATGGTATGTCTTCGAAGCTAGGACCGTTAAGTACTGGTGGTAGAACCAGCATCACTGGCAGCTCTCGCGGGGAAAGCTTCAAGCCGGGTCCAGCGCTGCAAGATCAAATCGACCGTGAAGTCTTGCGTCTCGTAAATAGCTGGATGGAAGAAGCGAAGGGCATCATCTGCCAGGAGAAGCGTGTAATTGATGAAGTGGTAGGCATCTTGCTCGAAAAGAAGACGATATTAGGCGAAGAATGGATGGAGCTTTTCCACAAGCATGCCACCATCAGCAACACTAATGGCGAAGTGCACGACCATGCCGCTAATTGCCCCAGATGTAGTGAATCAGCCGCCCAACCTATCGCAATCACTACCGCCGTGAAGCGTCAGCCAACAAGCAAATTGCGTCTCGCCCTCGTTAACGCTATAAATGTTGCCGCGAACTTGTTCAATTCGTCATCTGGCGGAACTGAGGCCTAACAGTCGTATAGAGGCACTTGCCCCATGCCCTTTGTGCTGGATTCATACACCAGAGGACTACTAATCGTCCTCGCAAGCTCGATGATTGCCGTTGGAGTTTTACTTCTCAGGACTTCCTTCTCAGGATTCACTTCAGCTGCTAGTTTTAGGTGTAGTCGGCTCATAAGTTTGCCCAAATGATTTGTTGGTGACTATGGCATAGTCCGTTCCAGGCTGTCCGGTTGCAGAATTATAATCGTAGTTGGCAAGCCAATCATTTGGACCTCCAGACATTTGCCCCCAGGGCGTCTTAATCGTGAACGGTTTGTCCAGCTGCACCATATGCACTGGAGGGCCGTCTGTTTTCGTTCCAGCAATGAAACTGTTAGTGTTCAAATCGTCAGGTATGGCCTTATATGTTTTCAAAATATCTTTGGGTCTGAGCGTCCATTGATTGGTCATTCCTTTCTCTATATTAGGAGTACCATCAGGATTCAGCCTGGTCGCCACCCAATCACCAGGATTAACATCAGCGCCAGCTGGGTTTTCGAGGGTTGGTACCTTACCTGGCTCCGACACCTTAGTAAACCTGACATTGTAGTCTTGTTTTTGGGCGCTGATTACGGCGCTATCCGGGTCGCTATTTGCATCTCTGAAAATAGATTGGCTGTTAGCAACGGACTTCTGTACTTCTAATGCCTTAGCGGCAGCTTCTTTAGCCACAACGTCAGCTTTAGCCGCGGCATCTGCTTCCGCCTGTCCGTCAGCAGGCGAAGCAGCATCATCTTTCGGAGGCGTAACTGGTGTCGCGTCAGCTCCATTCGGTTCCACCTCAGATTTAATTTCAGCTGGCGGTGGTGGCACATCATTTTCGGTTACACCCGTAGAATGAGAATCACCTGCTTTGTCAACTATCGGTTGAACGTCATCCGTCTCCGTCCTGGTAGTCGTCATCGCTCGCCTCGCCTTAATCGGTCAGGTTGTCAGTGGACATATCTATACGGGCACCTAACAATCTGGACAACTTGTTCTGGACAAGTTCGGTATTAAAGTCCGGAAAACACCGCGTAGAGCACTACTCGCATTTATTAACTTCGTCATTAATTACCTGATCTATACGATCTCAAGCCGAGCTTATAATTAGATCTTTTGTGGGAAGAAACTTGGTATGCGGCTACAACTGTCCCTATCGAAAAAAGTTTTGATCCTGGTAACCCTTCCCTTAGTCGTTCAGATGGGTTTATTGGCGCGTCTGGCTTTCGTCCAAAGAGAGGCGGAAGCGGATTTGCGTGCGGCAGATTACGCGAGAAATCTATCAGACACTATAAATCGTATCTCGAGCACAATTTACAGCGTGGTCGGGACTTATGCCTCAGACGAATCACTAAAGAACATCAGCTTTAATGACGACACATTCAACGGCTACTTGAGCAGCATGCGCGAGGAATATAGAAGGCTGAAAGAGTTGACTGCTGATGACCCCGTCCTGCATCCTCAGGTCATAGAGTCCGAAGAGAAAGCTGAAAAAGGGTTCGGCGTTCTCATTCAAATGAAAACGTCTTTTGATCGAAAAAATGAAGTCGAGCGCGACATGCGCAAACCCATGTGGCGAGAGCTCAGAGCCAGTGTGAGGAGCATATTGAATTCGAGCTTGGCGAGCGCTGGTGAAAGGGCTCGCTCAATAGCGGAAAAAAGTCCGGAAGTTCAAGCCGCCCACCGACAGGAAATTATGTCGATCATATTGATGGGAGGAGTCTTAAATCTCTGCCTGACAGCAATCGCGGCGGTCTATTTAACAAGAAGCCTGACCAGCCGACTTTTGCAGATGAACGATAACACTTATCGGCTGGCCAGCGGGTTGCCTTTAAATCCGGTAATTCAAGGAACAGATGAAATCGCCAGACTTGATCAGGTTTTCCATGATCTCGAACACGCCTTAAAAGAAGCATCAAGAAAAGAAGAAGCTATTTTCAATAACACTCCCGACCTTATATGCAGTCTAGACGAACAGGGACGAGTAACAGCAGCAAACCCTGCCAGCCAGGCGCTGTTGGCAATGCGCAGTCGGGACCTGTTGGGCACATATGCTGTCGATCTGGCAATTCCTGAAGACAAAATACATGTACTCGAACATCTGGATAAGTCGAAAAAGCAGAACTTGAATCAGCCGATGGAGATGCAGCTAAGACGTTCCGACGGTTCTACGGTTGATACGTTATGGTCTGTGCAATGGTCGGAGGAAGAAAAATCGTTCTTTTGCATCATTCACGATATAAGTGAGCGACGAGCAGCCGAAAAGATGAAGCAGGAAGTGCTGGCAATGGTTTCTCACGACTTGCGCACACCTTTGACTACAACATTGAATGCACTGGATTTTCTGGAATTAATAGCCTGCGATACAGGGAATGAAAAAGAATCTCGTTACGTAAAGATGGCGAAACGCAATGTGAGCAGAATGATGGCCCTCATCAATGATCTGCTCGATGTTGAAAAAGCCAGGGCTGGAATGATGTCTATTACCACAGCGCCTGTGGCTTTGAACGAATGCTTCAAAATTTGCGATGAGATGGTAGCAGGATACGCTGAAGATTCTCAAGTGCGGCTAGATTTTCGGTATACCGATTTAGTGGTGGCAGTCGATGACAAATTATTCGTGCGCATTTTGCAAAATCTGGTATCAAATGCGGTGAAGTTCTCACCAAAATCCGGGTGCGTAAAAATTTATGCAGTAAGGGAAGGATCGATCGCTCACCTCACTGTAGAAGACGCAGGACCTGGTATACCAGAGAATCAACTTGAAAAGGTATTCGAACGTTTTCATCAAATAGAAGGACAGCTAGCGAAAACCAAAGGTGGCAGCGGACTGGGGCTCACCATTTGCAAAGTGATGACTGAATTGCACGGCGGAAAAATATGGGTCGAGAGCGTTGAGGGGAAAGGAAGCAAATTTCAATTAACAGTTCCATTAGCGAGCAAGGCAATAGAGACGCATCCAGTGACCATCTCGGCTTAAAAGACTCCTATCTCCTGATTATCACGGGAGTGATCGATTCTCTTCGATCTTCGCAATAATTAGAAGCACGCCATAGAACCAAACATTAAAAGGGGTAAGCATGAAAACGCTCGACTGGATGTACCACCGTAAGAACTGCAACACCTGCGCAAAATCAGACAATTTTTTCGCAGAAAACAAAGTTCAAGTGCAGAACATAGTCGATTGCAAGAAACAAATCATGCAACTCGACGATGCCCTGAAGTTGCTTAAAGGAGTTGAGAAGCTCTACGCGACGAAGGGAGTGAAGGTTGTTGAGGTAGATCTAAAAGGAGCTAACCCGACCAAAGAACAGCTTGCCGAATTACTTATCGGTCCCTCCGGTAAGTTGCGGGCACCGACAGTTAAGCATGGAAAGACGATGGTTGTTGGGTTCAACGAAGGAATGTATAAATCTGCATTTCTCAATTGAGCGGTAGGTCAAGCGGGAGAAAGGCCTGGTAGGGTATAACATCTGTACGTCCTGAATTTCTCCCTAAAATATGAGCGATTTACCAGACAAAGAGTCCTCTAACACGACTCAGCCGCCATCACTTTGCGAAAAGTGTGGTAAGCCTTTTGCCATTTCGCCAAAATTTTCAGTTACCTCCCTTTTTCAAACTGACCCCGGAGAAGGTCTGAGTCGCTGGCAAGAATGCT
>Ga0182030_10007995_pt1 | contig 21979 bp, 18 predicted proteins | sample 812S3MmetaG_FD_121299 | JGI IMG/M metagenome (GOLD analysis project Ga0182030, IMG submission 121299) | Permafrost microbial communities from Stordalen Mire, Sweden - 812S3M metaG (Illumina Assembly) | ecosystem: Environmental > Terrestrial > Soil > Wetlands > Permafrost | place: Sweden... | reverse complement strand
GCTGCAGGCCGTGGTCAGCGCACAGAGCATGACAAGGAACTCGCGGGCGCCCGATCGCATGGGCGCCCACCTTCCGCCCGCGGCAGTTAACCGCCCGTGGTCGAATTGTTAAAACAGTTTAATGTGCGAACCGCGGCACAATGCACGCTCAGAGAGGCTCATCGAGCGTGCAGCGGACCTTCGCGGCAAGCTGCTCGACGGTGAACGGCTTCGGCAGGAATGGGGCGCCGCGAGCGACGATCCCGTCGTAAAGCGCCGCGCCGCGCGTGTAGCCGGTGGTGTAGAGCACCTTGATGTCGGGCCGCTTCTCCTTGATCCGATCCGCCAACGCGCGCCCGTTCATGCCCGGCATGACCACATCGGTGAACAGCAGGTGCGGCGCCGTGCCGCCGTTGACCAAATCGATCGCCTGCTCGGGTCCCGAGGCGGCTAACACCGAGTAGCCTAAGTCCTTGAGCGCCTCGACCGTCATGCTGCGCACTCGCTCCTCATCCTCGACGACGAGGACGGTCTCATGATTGGCCTCACCGGATTGCGTCTCGCGCGGGGCCGCGGCGACGGGCTGGAGGGCGCCGTGATAGCGCGGCAGGTAGACGCGCACCGTCGTACCTTCGCCGATCGACGAGTCGATCTTGACGTGGCCGTCCGACTGCTTCACGAATCCGTAAACTTGCGACAAACCGAGGCCGGTGCCCTTGCCGGTACTCTTGGTCGTGTAGAAAGGATCGAAGGCGCGCGCCAGCACCTCGAGCGACATGCCGGATCCGGTATCCGTGACGGCGATGGCCACGTGGTCGCCGGGGCGCGCGTCGACATTCGCCTCGGCATAGGCCTGATCGAGGTGCACGTTGGCGGTCTCAATGATGATTTTCCCGCCATCCGGCATCGCGTCGCGGCTGTTGACGCACAGGTTGATCAGCGCACTGCCGAGCTGCGGGGCATCGATGTAGGTGCGCCAGAGCTCCGCGCCGAGAACGGTTTCGAGACGGATGTCCTCGCCGATCGAGTGGCGCTGCAGATCGGACATGTCGTGCACCAGCTCGTTGACGTCGAGTGGGCGCGGATCGAGCGGCTGCTGGCGGGCGAAGGCGAGCAGCCGCGAGGTCAATTGCGCCCCGCGTTGCGCGCCCTCCATCGCGTTGGCGATGAAGCGCTCGGCCTTTTCCCGGTCGGTCCGAAGGTGCCGCTTGGCGATGTCGAGCGAGCCCACGACGATTGCGAGCATATTGTTGAAATCGTGCGCAACGCCTCCCGTCAGCTGGCCGACCGCCTCCATTTTCTGCAATTGCCGGATCTGCGCTTCGGCGGCGGCGCGCGAGGCTGCTTCGTCGCGCAACCGTTGGTTGGCTGACTCGAGCTCCAGGGTGCGCTCGCGGACGCGCAGCTCGAGCAAGGCATTGAGCTTCTTGCGCAACTCCTCGCTCGCCGCGAAATCGCGGAAAGCAAGGTGCATGCCGCCGACCAGCGCGAGGATGACGAGGACCGCGAACGCGTACATCGAAAATCCGAGCAGCGAGGGGCTGCCCGCGGCGGTATCGAGCGTCGGGGCGTTGGGCGCTGGTGGAATGAAGAAGTACCAGCGCGCGGCGGCGCCTAGTACCGCGGCTATCGCCCCCGCACGCCAACCGCAGATGAAGCTCGTCAGCAGGATCGCCGGTATGAAGGTGAGGAACGGGAATCCGCCGATTTGCCCGGCAAGCAGAAATCTCGCGAGCAGCGCCAGAGCGACGCTCGCCAGCGCGAACGCGTATCCGGCGGTGGGGCTGTCGCGCAGCCCGGCGGTGCGCTCGTAGAATTCCCTCGCTCTACTGATCAGCATACGCGCGACCGCCCTGGCATCTTGATGGCCGCCTCAATCGTTGCGCTTGGTGATCATGAACTCCGCCAGCCGACCATCGGCGGCGTCGCGCTCGATCGCGCGCAACCGGGCGTCCCGGCAAAGGATCTTCCAGACTCGTGTGACCATGCCGCCACGCTCCCGCGCGCGCCTCCGCGCCGCTTTGGGGGTAGGACGATGAAAGCGATGCGGTCCGCGAGGTCCGCGGGCGGCACTGCTCCTATCGGGCACGGTGCGGCAGCCCACAGCGCACCGCACAGCGTCCATGCACATCGAAGGTGCCGCGCGCGGGGCGAAGTGCTCACACGTAGGTGCTCAATGGTATGGCGGCGACAAGGCCACCGGCGCAGCCGCCGGCTGCACCGGCGGCATGAGGGCGGCGAGTTTCGGAGGTTCGGCGTCGCGCACCACCGCAAAGGCCACGATGTGCTCGAAGATGTGTTGCACGTAACCGCGCGTTTCCGCGTAGGGGATGTTCTCGATCCAGACATCGGCCTCGACCGGTTGCGCGGGCAGCCAGCGCGCGACCGACGCGGGTCCGGCGTTGTACGCAGCGAGGGCCAAGTCCAATTGATTGCCGTAGCGATCGAGCAGTTCGCGCACATAGGCCGCACCCAAGGGAACGGCAACCGCGGGATCGAACAGGCTCTCGCCGCGCGGCGACGGCAAATGCCAGCGCTTGGCGACGGCGAGCGCGGTCGCCGGTTGCATCTGCATGAGCCCTCGCGCGTCTGCGCTCGATACGGCGTCTTTGCGAAACAGGCTCTCCTGGCGAGTGATCGCAAGAATCCAGTCCGCGGGCACCTGGGTCAACTTGCCGGCATCCGCGATGACTGCAGCGAAGGGGCGGGGGTAGCGCAGCAGCACGTCGTCCCAGTCGTCCGCCTGCGCGAGAGTCGCGATCACTTGGGAATACCATCCCCAGCGCGCTGCGAGGTGCGCGGCCTGAATCTTCATGGCCGCGGGCGCCTGGGCGAGCACCGCGCTCCACTCCGCGGCCGCCTCGTCGGTCAAGTCGCAATCGAACAGCGCGTGCGCACGCACCAATCCGGGCTCCCCCGCCAGGGCGGACTGGAGCGATGCATCCTCGCCGGTCGGATGGACGTTGAGGCTATAGGGCCGCGATACATGATCCGCGGCGAGGTAGCCGTAGTAGTCGCGCAGCTCCGCGAGATCAGCGAACGACGCCGCGGCCGCATCCGGACCGCTCGTCGCCGCAAGGGCGCGAGCGCGCCAGTAGCGCCAGCGGGGCTGTCCCGAGAGCGGGGCGGGCATGCGGTCCAGCCACTCGCTCGCCTTGGCGTAGTTACCGGCCCAGAGCGCGGCACGCACGCGCCACTCGTGCACCTGCGTATCGACAGCCTCCGCCGGCAGCTTGTCGAACGCGGCGACGGCGCCGGCTTGGCGCGCGTAGGCTTCTCCGAGCGCGAACGCCCGCTGTAGGCGGCCGCGCACGGCGGGCGAGAGGTCGGGCCGATCGAGAAGCGGCGGCAACAGGTCCCCGGCGCTCGCAACATCGGTGTTCGACAAGCGGGTGAATCCTGCCACGAGCGCCTCGGGTTCCACGGCGGCGCCGGGAGCCGCCGCCAAGGCTGCCACGGCGGCTTTGGGGGATTCGAGCAGCGCCAGCCACTGCCGCAGCGCCGCCGCTCGCTCGGCCGGCACCTCGGCGATGAACTCACGCGCGAGCAGCGCGTTGTCGGCGGCGAGCGCGGCGCGCACACGAGTTTCCTGCATGCCCGGAGTGACCAGGCCTTGCGCATGCAGCCACGCGAAGATAGGCGCACATTCGGCAGGCGCGCGCTGCGGCACGGACCACCGCGCCAACGCTTCGGCGCCCAACCGGTCCGTATCGCCGCTCAACAAGCGGCCGGTGAGACGGTCGCAGATCAATACCGGGTCCGTGACGTCGACCGAGCGGGGCAAGAACCAATCCCAGCGGCGGCGCTGCGCCAAGCTCACCAGCCACTGATGTCGTAGCGCTCGGCCGACAGGTTGCCCGTCGTGCGCCCGCAGGAAGTCGTCGACGGCGGTGTCGCGCTCCTCGGAGGCGCCTGCGGCGAGGTCGCGTTGCAGCCGAGCGGCGATCAAATAATCGTAAATCGGATAGCTCTTGAGCGCCGGCGAGTCCGGCGGCTCGGGAGCGCCGCTGCGTGCCCGCTGCAAAGCCGCGACGAATTCGGCGGCAAGGAGCGCAGGCGCACTGTCGGCGGCGGCGGCGGCGGCCGCGCACGCGATCAAGAGCAACGGTGCGGCAAGAAATCTTCGCATGGTTCCATCATAAGGGCAGAAAGAGCGCGGCGTCGGCAATTTCCTGCATGCGGCCGAGTCTCACACCCCGATACTTCCACTCGAGAACATCATAGGCTGCGGTCGATGCCGATCTATGAGCGCGATCCGTGGCGCATGCAGTATTTCACGGAAGTAGATTGCCCCGCGGACGCGCACATTCCAACCGACGACGTCGACGGCTACAAGTTCAACCCGCGGCACCGGTGGATATACAATAAATTGCTGGTGGCGCAATCCCAGGGGCTCGAGTGCGGTCCTCATGATACGCCGCCCTCGCGGTACCCCGTGTTCTGCAAACCGGTCACCAACCTCAAGGGCATGGGTGCAGGCACGAGTGTGCTCGCGAACGAGCGCGATTTCCGCGAGAACTGCCGCCCCGGCGATTTTTGGACCAAGCTTCTGACCGGCGAGCATGTGAGCACGGACTTCGCGGTGGTGCGCGGCGAGGCGAAGTGGTGCCGGCATACGCTCGGCATACCCGGCGTTGCGGGCACTTTCGATCACTGGGTCATCTCGGCGCGCGAGCGCCCGCGTTTGCGCAGCTCTTGCGGCGAATGGATCCGCGCTCATCTTGGGGACTACACCGGCATGGTGAACATCGAGACCATCGGCGGTCGCATCATCGAGGTCCACCTGCGTTTCGCCGACCAGTGACCCGACCTGTACGGACCGCTATGGCTCGACGCGGTGGTCCGTCTGTACAGCCGAGGGACTTGGAAATACGGCGACGATGAGCGGACGGAGGCTTATAGCGTGGTGTTGTTCGGGCCGCACGGGCGCCGCTACCGTCACCCGACGCGCGAGGCGCTGCGCGCGTATCGCGGCGTGTGCGGCATCAGCAGCGTGCAGATCACGTTCTTCGAGGATCGCCCGCAGCACACTCACGTCATGCCTCCCGGGGGGTTTCGCCTCGCGATCATCAACAGCTTCGATCTGGACGAGGCGCTCGCGCTGCGCGAGACCATGGCGCGCGGCTTCGGCCTGGAGGCGCACGCGGAACGTTCCCGCAGCCCGATCGGCGCGCCTGCTCGCGCCCGCGATACGAGATCAGCGTGCGTGTAGCTTCTCGACCAGGCGGTCCGCGAGCGAGCTCAGGGCGACGCTGAAGGCACGCGCGACAGCGGCGTAATCGTCGCCCGTAATCGGCGCCATGAAAACCTCGCCGCCCGTCTCGTCGCTCTTCGACCGCGCGTCGACGATGCGCCAGTGCGCCTCGAGCGTGGCGCTGCCCGATCGGCGCGCAGAAAATTGTACGACATCGATCCTGATCTTGACCGGCAGAGAGCCCGAGCTCAAGCCGCGCTCTGCGACCAGCACATCCGCGCGCCGCCGCTCGATGTCGCGTGCCAGGCTTTGCGCGAGGAGGTCGGACAACGGCGCGGCCCAGCGTTCGTGCTCGAGGATCGTCACCTGATCGCGGGAGGTAGCGAGCACCATTGCGCGCCGATCGACCACTGCGGGGATGGAAACGCTCAAGATGACCTCGGTCGTGGGAAGCGAACGCGGCGCGGGAGAGGAATCCGGCAACGCACTCAAGGTGTAGAAGCGGTCGGGTTGCGATGCGCAAGCCGCGAGCATTGCGGCGCCGGCCAGACTGCATGCGATGAGGCGGAGGGTGGGACGATCCGGCTTCATCGCGGATCCGCCGGCTTGCCGCGCAGCAGACTCTCGGGGTGGCGCTCGAGATAGTCCGCCAACGCGCTCATCGATTTCGCCGCACGCGAGAGCTCGAGCAACGTCGTGCCTAGGTCCGATTGCAGCGGCGCTCCCGGCGACAGCGCGTCCTTCGCGTTCCTCATGGCTTCTTGAGCCTCCTTCAATGTGGCGTTGACCTCCGGGGCGATGCTGTCGTCGACGCGGCGCACCAGCTTGTCGGTGCTCGTCAAAGTCCGCTCGAGGCTCGCCATGGTGGTCACCAGACGCGCGGAGATCTCATCGAACGGCACTGCGTCGAGCTTCTTGGCGACGCTGCCGATCGAGTCCTGGATCTCGTCGAGTCCGCCCGAGGCGGTCGGGAATATCGGCGGCTGCTCGTTCCAGCCGATGCGCTCCGGCGCGGCGCCTTTCTTGACGTCGACGGCTACATATTTCTGGCCCGTCAAGATGGAGCCGGTCTTGAGCTCGGCGCGCATGCCGTGCGCCACCATGCTGTCGATCATGGCACGGCCGCCGATGTCGGCCGCATCCTCGGCTTGCGGGCGTCCCGGTGCGCGCGTGCGTCCGCGGATGCGCTGCGGAAAAATGTCCACCTCCACCGGAAAGCGCAGCTCGCCGGCGACCCGGTCGTATTCGACCGACAGACGCTTCACCTCACCGATGATGATGCCCCGAAGGTCGACCGGCGCACCGACCGACAGCCCGCGCAGCGACCCTTGAAAGTACATGACGAAGGTTTGCACGAAAGTGTCGGCCTCGCGCAAGGCGCGCTCGCGGTCCGTATAGAGATCGAAAGCGCTGTCCGCCGGTGCCGGCCGGGGGTCGGCGACATTGCCCGGGGATTGAAACGCGACGCCGCCCTGCAGGATCGAGATGAGCGACTCGGTGTGCAGCTTGACGCCTTCGGAGTCGACCGACATGTCGACGCCGCTGGCCTGCCAAAAGCGCGTCTGGGCGTTGACGAATGCATCGAACGGTGAGTTGATGAACACCTTGATCGTGACGCTCGCGCCGTTCGGATCGAGCGCATATGCGACCACCTGACCCGCGGAAATGTGCCGGTAGAAGACAGGCGAGCCGATGTTGAGCGAGCCGATGTCGCTCGCGTGCAGCACGAATTGCCGCCCCGGCAGACCGGAGGTCACGATCGGCGGCACCTCGAGGCCGGTGAAATGACGGCGCGGCGCGCTGGAATGGCCGACGTCGACGTCGATGTACGCGCCCGAGACCAGCGTGCCGAGCCCGGAGATGCTGGCGCCCGTGACGCGCGGGCGAACCACCCAGAAGCGTGTGTCGTCTACCAAATAACCACGCGCATTCTCGTGAATGCGCGCCTCGACGATGACCTCCTTGCGATCTTCCGAGACGCGGATTTCCTTGACCTCGCCGATCTCGACCGACTTGTAGCTGATCTTGGTCTTGTTCGGCTCGAGATCGTCGGCCGTACGGAAGGAGATCTCGACGCTCGTGCCCTGCTCGATCTTCTGACGAACCGCGACGAACACGGCCGCGATCACCACGATCACCGGCAGTATCCAGATGAAAGGCAGGCGCAGGCGATGCCGCGCGTCGGGGACCGCGGCCGGCAGATCATCGAGGGGCGTGCCCGGGCGCTCAGTCACCGGTCTTGGCGTCCCATAGCAGGCGCTCATCGAAGGATTGCGCGGCGAGCATGGTGAGCACCACCACGGCGGCAAAGGCCAGCGCGCCGGGGCGCACCTCGACGACGGCGAGGGATTGAACCTGCACGAGCGCCACCAGAATCGACACGGCGAACACGTCGAGCATCGACCAGCGTCCGACGAACTCGACCATGCGGAACAGGCGGCTGCGCGGCTGCGCGTGCCGCAGCGACCTGCGCGATACCGCGAGGAGGATCTCGCCGAGCGCCACGAGCTTCACGAGCGGGACGACGATGCTGGCGAAGAATACCAGCAGGGCGATCGGCCACGAGCCTTGATGTGCCAGCGAGATGACGCCGCTCATGATGGTATCGTCCTGATCGCTGAAAAACGTGTGGGTGTGCATGACGGGCAACAAATTGGCGGGAATGTACAACAGCGCCGCAGTGATCAGCAAAGCCGCCGTGGTCGCGAGGCTCCGCGGCTTGCGCGCGTGCAGCGGCGAGCCGCAGCGAGGGCAGCGCGAGCTCTCGGCGCCGATCGCGCGTACCGTCGCCCGGCACCGGGTGCAGACGAGGAGGCCTAAGCTGCGGCCCGTGATCAGCGCGATCATTCGCGGCTCCGCTCGAACCATTGCCAGAGCTGCTCCGTCGGCGTGATGCCGTTGAGCGCAGTGAGCGTGAGCATCAAGAGTCCGTACGCGCCGAGCGCAACGCGCGGGGCGACCTCGGCCTCCGCGGCGAGCTTTACCATCGCGACCAGCGCCGCCAGTATGAACACTTCCGCCATGGCCCAGGGGCGCAACGCCGCGAGCACCCGGAACAGCGCGCCTTGCGCTGGGACGCGCCGGCGCAGGCGCACCGCGACGAGCACGTACAAAAAAGTTAAGATCTGCGTCAGCGGCACCAATACGGCGGTGATCATCACGAGCACCGCCATGGTGGCGTAACCTTGGATATAGAGACCCAGCGCGGCGCCGGTCAGGGTCGCAACGCGCGTAGCTCCGTTCACCTTGAGGGCGATGAGCGGATAGGCATTGGCGAGAATGAACAGCACCAGGGCGCTGGCGGCCAGGGCGATCGCGGTATCGATGCTCGCGGTGCTGGTTCGGTAGAGCTCGGCCCGGCAACGAACGCAGCGGACGCGCGCAGCCGCCGCGATCTCGTCGAGACGATGCGCGAGGTCGCAGGCATGACAGACGATCACTGATGACACGCGGTTCTGCTTCCGACAATGAAAGAGTTACACACTTCGCCGCCGATGAGCACATCCGAGGCATTTGGCTTCGGCGGCGCAGGAACCATCGGGCCGTACAGTAGATCAATTTAAAGTAATGCGCTTCATTTTGCCCACATTCCGCGCTCTCATTGGAATTGCCTCGTGCAGCGCGCTAGTCTTGTGCGGGGCTCCCGCGGCGCGCGCCGCGGATCCGCAGACCTACAAGGTGGAGCTCGACCCGACCGGCAACCCTGCGATGCAAGCCACCTTGCGCGCCACGTCCGATTTGGAATCGCTGCGCAGCTCCGCCCCGGTGAGCCCCTATGGCCTGATCGCGCGCGCGCGCGGCGACATCGACCGGCTCAAGACGGTCCTGGAAAGTTACGGTTACTACCAATCGAAGGTCACGATGAAGATCGACGGCCTCGCCCTCAACGATCCGGGGCTCGCCGATGAACTGGCGGCGCTGCCCAAGAAGCGCGAGGCGCGGGTTCAGGTGAGCTTCGTGCTCGGTCCGCTCTATCACCTGCGAGGCGTGGCGATCGACGGCGAGCTGCCGCCCACGGCGCAGGGCCTCCTCGGCCTCAAATCCGGCGCTCCCGCCGTGGCGGACGACGTGCTCGGCGCCGGCGCGCGCCTCTTGTCGGCGCTGCAGGAGCAGGGGTATGCCTTCGCCAAGGTCGATCCCCCGGTCGCCTACGAGGATCAGACCGACCCGGTGCTCGACGTCTCGTTTCACGTCGAGGCGGGTCAGCGCGTCAACATCGGTGAAATTCACATCCAGGGCCTGAAGCGAGTTCACGAGAAGGTGCTTCGCCGCCGGCTCCTGCTGCACACCGGCGAGCTGTTTAAATTGAGCTCCGTCGAGCGCGCGCGCACCGATCTCTTGAACCTCGGGGTCTTCGGGGCGATCAACGTGCAAATAGGCTCGGCGGTCGACGACACCGGGGGCGTGCCGATCACCTTCAAGATCCGCGAGCGCTTGCGCCACACCTTCGGCATCAATGCCGCCTACTCGAGCGACCTGGGCGGCAGCGGCGGCATCACCTGGGGCGACCGCAATGTCTTCGGCGACGCGGAGCAGCTCATCGTCTCCGCCCAGCTCACCGGTGCGGGCGGCAGCTCGACCACCGGCTTGGGCTACAACACGAGCGTCAAGTACATCCTGCCCGATTTTGGACACCGGGATCAGTCTCTGCAGTTCGCGGTCGGCGCCATCCGGCAGGACCTCGAGGCCTACGACCAGACCGCGGTCACGATGGGCGTGACGCTCACGCGTAAGCTCAACCGCCGCTGGGCCGCGAGCGTGGGCGTGACGGCGACCGAGGAGCGGATCAATCAGATCGTCTGCGTGACTGAGCAGCCGACGACGATGGGCACCGTACTGGGAACGCCTTGCCTTCCGACCCCTCCCTGTACCGATGTCGCGCTCGGCGCGAGCAACATGGAGGGCTGCGCGCCGTATGCCGACCGTGATCTCTTTTACTACACGCTGCTGGCGCTTCCGCTGACGCTGTCCTACGACTCGACCGATCTCGCCTCGCCGCTCGACGACCCGACGCGCGGCATCCGCGGCTCGGTGACGCTGCAGCCGACGCGCTCCCTGGGCCATGCCGACGCCGACTTTCTCATTACCACGGTCAAGGTGGCCGCTTACCTCGATCTCGATCATCTGCTGCCCACGCAACCCGGACGCAGCGTGCTGGCCGCGCGCGCCCTTGCGGGCATCGCCGAGGGCGCGGGAGAGACCAGCCAGTTCGGCACGCAGATTCCCAACCTCCCGCCGGATCAGCGCTTCTACGGCGGCGGCAGCGGCAGCATCCGCGGCTACCCTTACCAGGCGGTAGGTCCTTATTTTCCCGGCACCACCTATCCGATCGGCGCCACGGCGATCAGTGCCGGGAGCCTCGAATATCGGCAGCGCTTCGGCCGGGATTTCGGCGCCGCATTTTTCGTCGACGGCGGCCAGGTGGGCAGCAAGTTTTCGCTCAATCCGACCAATCTGTTCGTCGGCATCGGCGGCGGCGTGCGCTACTACACGCCGATCGGCCCGATTCGCCTGGACGTGGCCGTGCCGCTCAAGCGCTACGACACCGATCCCTCGCCGTTTCAGATCTACATCGGACTCGGGCAGGCGTACTGATGCGCCGCGCGCTCAAGATCTCGGCATGGACGGCGGGCTCGCTGGCCGGTCTCGGCGTGCTGCTCGTCGCCGCGCTCTTCGTGGGCGGCAACACCCAAGCCGGCCGCTCGATGATCGAGCGGCTGACGTTCACATTGACGGGCGGATACGTGAAATTGTCCGGGCTCGGCGGCTCGTTCCCGGCGCACCTCACGCTCGAGAGACTCGAGCTCATCGACCGCGGGGGCGTGTGGCTCACGGCCGAGGGCATTGCCGTCAACTGGTCGCCGTGGGCGCTTCTCGAGCGGCGCATCGCAGTCGAGGAGGTGCGGGCGGCGCGCGTCGACATGGAGCGGACGCCGCTCGGCGAGCCTTCGAGCGGCGGCGGGCCGGTTTCGATCCCGCACATCGACATCGCGCAGTTCTCCCTCGGCGAGGTCCATCTGGGAGCACAGCTCGCCGGCCGCCCGGCCACCCTGTCGGTGCGCGGCGGCGGGCGCCTGCACGCGCTCGATGATGCGCTCGCGGACGTGGTCGCGCGGCGCATCGACGGCGACGGCGAGTACACGGCGCACTTCAAGCTCGATCCGAAGCGGATGGACGGCACGCTCGAGGTGCACGAGCCCGCGAGCGGGCCCCTGGAGAACATTTTGAGCGTTCCGGGGCTCGGGGCGCTCTCGGCGAACCTCAAGATCAGCGGGCCGCGAGACGCCGAACAGATCGAGCTCGCGCTCAACGCCGGCGAGCTCGCCGCGCGCGCGCGCGGCACGGTCGATCTGCGCAGGGGCTCCGCCGATCTTACCTATTCGCTCGAGGCACCCGCGGTGAGTCCCCGCCCGGATCTTCGCTGGCAGCGCGTCGCGCTCGAGGGCCGCTGGCGCGGCGCGTTCACGGATCCGGTCGCCGAAGGCCATCTTAGGGTCGAGAAGCTCATTTTGCCGGGAGACACGCAGATCGCGGCGTTGCACGCGGATCTCGCCGCGGGTAGCGGCGTCATCACGCTCAAGGGATCGATCGAAGGGCTGCGCATCCCGGGGCCCGCGCCATCGTTGCTCGAGGAGGATCCGCTCAAAATCGACGCCGCCTGGCGCGTGCGGGAGGCCGCACGGCCGCTCGCGGTGCAGGTCGTGCATCGGCTGTTCTCGCTCGACGTTCAGGCGGTCACTGCCGGCGATCGAAAGGCGACGTTGGATCTCAAGCTGCCGAGTGTGGCGCCGTTCGCAGCGCTTGCCGGGCAGGACGTGCGCGGCGATGCGGCCATCAAGGCGCAGATTCACCCGCACGGCGCAGGGCTCGCGCTCGAGCTCGACGCGGGCGCCGGCGTCTCAGGCGGAACGGCCGCCTGGATCGGCATCGTGGGAAATCGGCTGGCGCTCAAGGCAGCGGGCACGTTCTCGGACGACTCCGCCTCGATCGACCGCCTGCAGCTCAATGCCGGCCCGCTCGCGCTCGCCGCGAGCGGCAGCGCTTCGAGACCTCGCGCCGGCGCGGGCGGGGCTACCGGTGCGGCGGCACTCGTCAAGGATTTCAAGGCGCGCTGGGAGCTGCGCGTCGCGGACCTCCGCGTCTTGGGCGAGGAGTTCGGCGGCACCATGCAGGCCTCCGGAACCTTGAGCGGCACTCCGGCTGCGCTCGGCGCCGATGCCGATCTCAAGAGCACGCTCTCGATCCGCGGCTCGCCGCCGGGGACGGTGCTCGCCGAGCTGCACGCGCGCGGCTTGCCGTCGGCGCCGAGCGCGACGGTCAAAGTGCAAGGAACGGTGGATGGCGCGCCGCTCGAGCTCGAGGCCGTGCTCGGGCGCGGGGCGCGCAAGGGCCTCAAGGCCGATATCCAGCGCGCCGACTGGAAGAGCGTGCACGTCTCGGGCACCTGGCAGATGGAGTCGAGTCTCGCCGACAGCCGCGGCAAGCTCGAGCTCAAGGTGGGGCAGCTCGATGATTTCGACCATCTTCTGGGCTCGAACCTCAAGGGCGCTCTCGAGGGCAGCGCCGTGTTCACGCCGCAGGGCAAGCGAACTCACGCGCAGTTCCAATTGAGCGGCGCCGATCTCGTGGTGGGACAATTCTCGGGCGCCTTGCACTTGACGGGCGAGGGCGACACCGATTCGGTGGCCGCCGAGCTCAGCGTCGAATCGCCGAACCTCCAGGGAGCCGCCGCGAAGCTCGCGGCGCGCGCGGTGGTGAATCTCGGCGCCGATGAGGTGCAGGTGGTAAGCGCGGCGGCCGACTATCGGGGCCAGCAGCTAAAGCTCCTCGCGCCCGGGAAAGCGTCGTATCGGAAAGGATTCAGCATCGAGGAGCTCAAGCTCGGCATGCAGGATGCGGTGCTGCAAGTCGAGGGCGAGCTCTCGCCGGAGCTCGATATGAGCGCCTCGCTCACGCACGTCGGCCCGAAACTCATGAATGCATTTCTATCCGACCTCGTGTTGGCGGGAACGATCGAGGGGCACGCCCACCTCAAGGGGTCGCTTGCCGCTCCGACGGGCCTCATCCGCCTTCACGCGAGCGGCCTGCGATTCTCGAGCGACGAGGCGGCGGGCTTGCCCGCGATCGATCTCAATGCCGGCGCCGAGCTTCAAGGCGACTCGGCCTCGCTCGATGTGAGATTGAATGCCGGAAGCACGCCGCTCCTCACCGCCACGGGCAGCGTACCGTACCGCGCGGGGGGCAGCTACGACCTCAAGATCGGCGGCAAGCTCGATGTCGGTGTGGTCAATCCTTTGTTCGAAGCGCGCGGCATGCATGTGGGCGGAAAGCTCGCGGTGGACGCAACCGTCGGCGGCGACCTCGCCGAGCCGCAAATCCGCGGCGCCATCTCTCTCACGCAGGGCAATATCCGCGACTACGTGCGCGGTTTGAACTTGACCAACATCAACGGTGAGGTGGACGGCAGCGAGGGCACGCTGCAGATCAAGAGCTTCAAGGCCACGGCGGCCTCGGGAACCGTCAGCATGACGGGAAATATTGGGGTTCTGGAGCCCGGGATTCCCGTCGACATCAAGCTCACCGCGGCAAACGCCCAGCCGATCACCAGCAACGTCTTTACCGCGAATCTCAACGCCGACATCCACGTCAGCGGCCAAGCCCGCGAGAAACTCTCGATCTCAGGCTCGATCCACGTGAACCGTGCGCTCATCGGCATACCGGATTCGCTGCCGCCCGAAGTCGCGGTGCTCGACGTGCGCCGGCGCGGCAAGCCGGTTCAGGCGCCGGTCAAGCAAACAGTCATCGAGCTCGATGTCTCGATCAACGCCCCGCGCCAGGTGCTGGTGCAGGGCCGCGGGCTCGATGCCGAATTGGGAGCCGACCGCGATCTGCAGATCAGCGGCACCACCGCTGCGCCGCAGGTGAGCGGCGGATTCCAGCTGCAGCGGGGCAGCTTCACCATCGGGAGCAGCAAGCTCAATTTCGACTCCACGAGCCAGATCGGGTTCGATGGCACGGGACTTCGAAATAAGATCGATCCGTGGCTCGACTTCACGGCGACAAGCAATGCGGCGACCCTGCGCATCACAGGATATGCGGATGCCCCCAAGTTCAACTTCACGAGCACGACGGGTCAGAGCCCCGATGAGATCATGGCGCAGCTTCTGTTCGGCGAGTCTCCCTCACAACTCTCTGCGCTGCAGCTCGCGGAGGTGGGCGCCGCGCTCGCGTCGCTGTCCGGGGTCGGAGGCAGCGGGGGCAATCCGCTCACCAAGCTGCAGAAGACCCTGGGACTCGACCGACTCTCCGTGGGCGCGGGCACCAGCACGACCGCGACCGGCGCGACCGAGAATTCGGGCGCGGCCATCCAGGCAGGCCGCTACATTTCCAAGCGCGTGTACATCGAAGGCAAGCAGAGCACCACCGGGCAAAGCCAGGTGGAGGTCGATGTGGATCTCACCAAGCATCTGAAACTTCAGACCCGGCTCGGCAACGGCACGGCGATTCAAGGCACCACGCCCGACACCGATCCCGGCAGCAGCGTGGGGCTTTCCTACCAATTCGAGTATTGACGACGTGCGCGCTACCAGCGCTGCCTTCCGAGCGTTACAGCGCGCCCTCCCGAGCGTTACAGCGCGCCCTTCTTCTGCTTGATGGCGTCGAGAATGGCGTGCGGGTCGGTCGGCTTGGTCATCTCGTCCATCTGCGTGCTCGGGTGCTCGGCGGGCACGCCGTGGATGATCTTGAGCTCGCGATGCACTTCATCGAGGAGTTCGAGGATCTTGCTCGCCTTCTGCTCGGCCAGAAGGTTGATTTGGAGGTCGAGGTGCGAGCGGTGCTCCGCCATTTGCGCCATGCGGTTCTGCCGGATCAGCACGGCGACGGTCAGTAACAGCGCGTTCGAGGTCAACAGGCCTTGAAGCCACGGAAAGGGCGGTGCATCGACGTGGCGCCACCCGACATGCGTGCCCCAGGTGTTGAGCGCCACCCACCCCAGGATGAAGGCCACCGCGAATATGAAATACACCGGGCTACCGAAGAACGCGCTGATGCGCTCGATCGCCCGCTGCACGCTCGATACGCCGGACTCGGTGCGGTGATCGAGCCTCTCCAGAAGCTCGAGATTCTCACGGGCGGTGGAGGGCAGGGTTTCGGTAGCGGATTTCGTGTCGCGCATAGCCTATGTGACACGCTCCTCCTCAAGTGGTTCGCCCGAAATCACATAGCGCTCGGCGAGCGACTGATAGAGCGGGCGTGAGATGAGCCTCGACACCGCGGTCGCCATGGCCGCGGTCACCATGAGCGGAAGCACCATCGCGTGCTGTGCGGTCATTTCCATGACGATGACGAAGGAGGTGAGCGGTGCCTGCGTCACGCCCGCCAGATAGCCGCACATGCCGAGAATGGCGAAGGGTACGGCCGCCTCGCCCGTATGATCGGCGAGGAACTGGCCGAATCCGGCGCCGACCGACAGGGAGGGCGCGAGCAGACCTGCCGGTATGCCGCTCAAATAAGAGAGCAGCGTTGCCGCGGCGCGCGCCGGCGCGTAGATCCACGGCAGGTGTGCGTGATTCTCGAGGACGGCGCGCGCCTCTTCATAGCCGGTTCCGAAGGTGAGCGCGCCCGAGGCCGTGCCGAGGGCGGCCACCAGAAGCCCGCACAGGCCGGCGAACAGGGCCGGCCGGCCCATGCGCAGGCGTTCAAGACCCATGGGCAGGCGCCGCGCGCAGGAGAGCGTCGCGAGACTGAAGAGTCCGCCGGCGAAACCGCAAGCGAGGGCGAGCGCGAGGACTTCGGGCGTGATCGACGCTGCCTGCGCCATGACGGGCGGCTGCCCGAAGTAGGTGTAGTCGCCGACCAGCGCGATGGCGACCACGCCGGCGAGAATGACCGCGGTGAGCGTGGTCCCGCTCGCGCGCTCCTCGAACGACTTCGATAGCTCCTCGATCGCGAATACGATGCCGGCGAGCGGCGTGTTGAATGCGGCGGCCACGCCCGCCGCGCCGCCCGCGAGCACCAGAGCGTGGCGTTGCGCGGGGGCCCGTCCCTTCGGCATCCAGCGCGAAACGCCGTGCACGATTACCGCGCCCACGTGCACGGTCGGGCCCTCGCGGCCGATGGAGCCTCCGCAGAAGAGCGCGGCGCCCGCGAGCAGCACGCGGCCCACCACCACGATCGGCCTCAGGAACCGCTCGCCGAGCTCGCCGGAGTCTGCACGGATCGCAAAGATGGTCTGCGGGATGCCGCTGCCTTCGGCGCCGCGGAAGTAGCGGCGCGTGAGCCATGCGATGGCGCAGAAGCCGAGCGGCGCGAGCAGCCACGGCACCGCCGTCGACACGCCGAGCAACCGCTTGAGTCCCCATTGCGCGGCATCGGCGATCTTGGCGAACGCGACCGCAGCTCCGCCGACCGCGGCGGCGGCGCCCCACATGAGCAGGCGCGCTTGCCAGCGGCGCGGCGAGAGAAGGTGGGCAAGTCGCATGCCGCGGCAATATAGCAGGGCGCGCGGCGTTACCGCTCATGTTGGCGGCCTGCGCTCGGCCTTCCGCGCAATGGGCGCCGGCGCCGTGCTAACCTCGCGACGGGAGCTGCCGCGCGGGTAGAAACGATGACGACACGGTTCGGCGAGGGATTGATCGAGAAACGGTCGATCGACTACATCCCGATCGCCGAGCGCCACGGCAAGGTCTGGCACCTCTGGCCGGTTTGGTTCTCCGGCGACGCACACCTGGCGACCGTGGCCACGGGCGTGGTGGGCGTGGCGCTCGGGGGCAATCTCGTCTGGATGTCGATCGCGGTGATTCTGGGATCCGCGCTCGGCACCTTCTTCATGGCGTTCCATTCGACGCAAGGGCCGCAGCTCGGGCTGCCGCAGATGATCCAATCGCGCCCGCAGTTCGGCTACGTCGGCGCGCTCCTGGTGTGGGGCGTGGCGCTCATCGCCTACATCGGCTTCAACGCGTTCAATCAGAATCTCGCGGGCCAGACGCTGCATGCGCTCTACGGCTTCGAGGTGGCGCCGACGCAGGTGATATTCGCGGTGCTGGCCCTGTCGCTCGCCATCCTGGGCTACGATCTCATCCACATCGCTCAGCGCTGGCTCGCGTATCTCTTGATCGCCGCCCTCCTCATTTTCTCCGTTGCGGTGCTCGTCAGGGGGCATTTCCCCGCCCGGAAGCTCTCGCTCGAGGACTTCCGCGCCGTGCCGTTTCTCGCGCAGCTTTTCGCCGCGGCCGCCTATCAGCTGTCGTGGTCCATCTACGTGTCGGACTACTCGCGCTACTTGCCGCGCGACGTCGGCGTGGCGGCCTCTTTCTGGTGGACCTATCTCGGAGCGTTCATCGGCGGCGCATGGACCATGCTGGTCGGAACCGTGGCGGCGGCAATGTACCCGAAGCTCGAGTTCGCCGCGGCGCTGCGAACCGCGGCCGACGCGGTGGTGCCGGGCTTCGGCAAGCCGCTCTTGCTGTGCTGCCTTGCCGGACTGGTCACCATCACCACGCTCAACTGCTACGGCGCCTCGCTCACGCTCCTGTCCGTGCTCGACTCGATCAAGCCCGGACGCCCGACGCTGGCGCGGCGCCTCTATACGTTGATCCTGTCCACCGCCGTGGCGACGGGCCTTGCGCTCGTGTCGACCGAGAATTTTGTGGAAAAATTCGGCGAGTTCCTGGCGGTGCTCCTGTACCTCTTCACGCCGTGGACGGCGATCAACCTGGTCGATTTCTACTGGGTGCGCAAGGGTCACTACTCGGCGCGCGAGATATTCAACCCGCACGGCATGTACGGGCGCTGGAACTGGCGCGGCCTTACGGCCTACGGCGTGGGTTTCGTGGCGATGATTCCCTTCTTCAGCGTTCCCGGACTCTACGTTGGTCCGGTCGCGAAGATGTTGGGCGGCGCGGACATCGCGATGCTGGTCGGCCTGCCGGTGTCGACCTTGGTGTATCTCTGGGCTTGCCGCTCGCTCGATCTCGAGGCCGACCGGCGCCGGGCCGAGGTCGCAGACGCGGGTTTGGATCCCGCAGTCGTGGCTAGTTCTTCAGCCGGTAGCCGGTCTTGAAGATCCAGGCGATGAGCGCGAGGCAAACGGCGAAAAATCCCAACGTCATGCCGAAGCTCACGGCGACGTTCACGTCGGCGGTGCCGTAGAAGCACCAACGAAAGCCGCTGATGAGGTACACGACCGGATTGAACAGGCTGAACGCGCGCCACGCCGGCGGCAGCATCGCGATCGAGTAGAACGCGCCGCCGAGAAAGGTGAGGGGCGTGACCACCAGCGTGGGAATGAGCTGCAGCTGTTCCCAGCCCCGAGCCCACAGCCCCAAGACGAAGCCGAACAGGCTGAAGTTGATCGCGGTCATCACCAAGAAGGCCACCATCAAGATCGGATGGGAGATTTTGACGGAAACGAAGAGCGAGGCAGTCGCGAAGATCACCAGCCCAAGAACCACCGACTTGGTCGCCGCCGCGCCGACATAGGCGACGACGATTTCCGCGTAGGAGATGGGCGCCGACAAGAGCTCGTAGATCGTACCGATGAATTTTGGGAAGAAGATTCCGAACGAAGCGTTCGCGAGGCTCTCGGTGAAAAGCGCCAGCATGATGAGACCGGGCACGATGAACGCACCGTACGGCACCCCGCTCACGGCCGTCATGCGCGCGCCGATGGCTGCGCCGAACACGACGAAATAGAGCGAGGTGGTGATGACCGGCGTCACCAAGGTCTGCACCAGCGTGCGCATCGCCCGCGCGATCTCGAACTTGTAGATGGCCCATACTCCGTGGCGGTTGAACTTGAGGCGCGCCGCGGGAGGGATGCGCGCTTCAGGCGGCTCGACCGCCGCCGCAGAGCGGGTCAAGGGCGTCGGCGGACCGCTCACGGACGCCCGCTCACCAGGCTCACGAAAATGTCCTCGAGCGAGCTCTGATGAGTTTGCAGATCCTTGATCTCGATCGAGAGCGCACTCATGCGCGATAGCAGCGTCGGAATGTCCATGCCGCTCCTGCCGTCGAAGGTGCATACCAGGTCCTGGCCCTCGCCCTTGAGCTCCAACCCGAACGGCGCGAGCTCCGCCGGGATCTCGCTCATGGGCGACTTCAAGTGCAGGGTGAGCTGTTTCTTGCCGAACCTCTGCATCAGCGCCGCCTTCTCCTCGACCAGGATCAGGCGGCCCTTGTCGATCACGCCGATGCGGTCGGCCATCTCCTCGGCCTCCTCGATATAATGCGTGGTGAGGATGATGGTCACGCCGCGGTCGCGCAAACCCCGCACCAGATTCCACATGTAGCGGCGCAATTCCACGTCGACGCCCGCCGTCGGCTCGTCGAGAAACAGGATGTCGGGCTCGTGCGACAGAGCCTTCGCGATCATCACGCGACGCTTCATCCCGCCCGACAGGGTCATGATCTTGCTGTCGCGCTTGTCCGATAACGACAGATCGCGCAACAGCCCCGTCACCAGCTCGGGATTCGGCGCGCGGCCGAACAGACCGCGGCTGAAATTGACGGTCGCCCACACCGTCTCGAAGGAATCGGTGGTGAGCTCCTGGGGCACGAGGCCTATTTTCGAACGCGCGGCGCGGTAGTCGCGGACGATATCGTGACCGTCGGCGGTGACGCGGCCGCCGGTCGCGGTCACGATTCCGCAGATGATGTTGATCAGCGTGGTCTTGCCGGCGCCGTTCGGGCCGAGCAGCGCGAAGATCTCTCCCCGGTCGATCTCGAGATCGATGGGCTCGAGCGCCCGCACTCCCGAGGCGTAGGACTTGCTGACGTGGTCGATCGAGATGATCGGTGGCATGCGGACTCGTCGGCTCTCCGCGATCATCGCTCAGGCATGAGCGATGCGGCGGATCAGCGCCCCGGTGAACTCGGCCGTGGTGGCCTTGCCGCCGAGATCGCCGGTGCGGACTCGATCAGCGTTCAGCGTCTCATGGATCGCCGTGCGCAGCCTCGCCGCCATCTTCGGCAACTTGCAATGATCGAGCATCATCGCGGCAGCCAGCAGGAGGGCGATCGGATTTGCGATTCCCTTGCCGGCGATGTCCGGCGCGGAGCCGTGCACGGCCTCGAAGATCGCCGCGTGCGCGCCGATATTGGCGCCCGGCGTCATCCCCAAGCCGCCCACCAGGCCCGCGACCAGGTCGGACAGGATGTCGCCGAACAAGTTGGTGGTCACCAGCACGTCGAATTGCCAGGGGTTGAGCACGAGCTTCATGGCGCAAGCATCGATGATCACCGTGTCGAGCGCGAAGCGACCCTTGTACTTGCGCTCGTAGAGCTCCTGGCCGGTCTCCAGGAAGATGCCGGTCAAGGCCTTCATGATGTTGGCCTTGTGCACGATCGCGACTTTCTTGCGGCCGGCGGATACGGCGTAATCGAACGCGTACTCGAGGAGACGCCGGCTGCCCTGGCGCGTGTTGACGCCGGTCGCCATCGCGACGGCGTGCGGATCGTCGTCGATCTGGATGTAGTGCTCGTGGCCGATGTACAGCCCCTCGAGATTCTCGCGCACGACCACGAGGTCGATGTTGTCGAAGCGTCCGCCGGGAATGAGCGTTCGGGCGGGCCGCAAGTTGGCGTAAAGCTTGAATTCCTCCCGCAACCGGACGTTCGAAGACCGGTAGCCGCCCCCGGACGGGGTCTCGAGCGGGCCCTTGAGCGCGAGTTGCGTGCGGCGAATGCTCGCGATGGTCTGGGGCGGCAGCGGATCTCCCTCGGATTTTACGCTCGCGAGGCCGGCGCTCTGCCGCTCCCATTGGAACGGCGCGCCGAGCGCATCGAGCGCCGCCAGCGCCGATTCCATGATTTCTGGGCCGATGCCGTCGCCGGCTATCAGCGTGGCGGGAATCAATTGTGTCATCGGTCCTCGAGTCTCCGCGGTGGAGGCGGGCCCTAGCATACTAGAACTCGCGCAATTCCTTTTGCATCGGCACGAACTCGATGCTCTCCCCGCCGCCGACATCGTAGTCGACGCGTTCCTTGCCGACGTAGCCCCGCGCCGCGTAGAGCTTCACGCCCGGCAGGGTCGCCATGAGCTCGACGCGCGCAAAGCCGCGGGCCCTTGCCTCCCGCTCGCAGCGCTCGAGCAGCAAGGTGCCGATGCCGCGCCGCGCCTTCGAGGGTTCGACGAAGAAGGCGCGGATCTTCGCCGCTTGCGTGCGCGGGTCGAGCATCGAGGCGTCGCGGCCGGCGCGCGCGTCTCCGCCGAAGAGCGTCGCCCGATAGCTCCAGCCCCCGCATCCCGCGAGCGCGCCATCCTCCTCGGCTACGAAGTAGGTCGCGTCATCGAGAAGCTGGGAGTCGATCCCGAACGCGCCGCGCAGCGCGCCCTCGACTTGCGCGGCGCGGTAGTCGTCCCGGCTGAGGCCGCGCGCCGAACGCGCGATCAACACCTCGAGCGCGGGCACATCGGCACGGGTCGCGAGACGTAAAAGGATGCCCACCGCTTCACTCCGCGCCCGCGGGCGCCGGCGAACCGTCCTTACGATAGACGATCCCGCTTTTCATGACGAATACGACGTGGCGGAATTGGCCGGGATCCTCGGTCGGATTCTTCACGGTCGCAACCAGATCGGCGTACCGCCCGGGCTCGACGGACCCGATCTCTGCCCGTGCCCCGAGCAGCTCGGAGGCGTTGCGGGTGGCCGCATACAGGGCCTCGAGCGGGGCAAGACCGTTGTCGATCAGCAGGGAGAACTCGAGCGTGTGATCTCCCTCGCCCAGATCCGTTCCGTAAGCGATCTTGACGCCCGACTTGATCGCGAGCGGCAGGTTGCGCTTCGGCAAAAGGTCGTTGGCGAG
>Ga0182030_10007994_pt1 | contig 21980 bp, 18 predicted proteins | sample 812S3MmetaG_FD_121299 | JGI IMG/M metagenome (GOLD analysis project Ga0182030, IMG submission 121299) | Permafrost microbial communities from Stordalen Mire, Sweden - 812S3M metaG (Illumina Assembly) | ecosystem: Environmental > Terrestrial > Soil > Wetlands > Permafrost | place: Sweden... | reverse complement strand
TCAATCGTATTGCAACGCGTGAGATCGGCCAATTTTTAGGCGCGGACCGCTGCTATTTTTGTCTGGCGACGCCAGACCCGGAAACGATGGAAGTGCTGCCGGACTGGCATCGCGACGGAGATGTTGGATTCGAAGGCGTCCATCCGCTGGCCGAATTCGGGCAGCCGGAACTGTGGCAGAAAATGCGGGCGCACGCGGTTAGTGTTGACGACGTGCGCACCCATCCTTTGACGAAAGATTTTTTATCAAATTATCAGAGGGTCAATATCCTGGCGTTTAACCAGGCGCCATTCGTTCACGAGGGCCGGTGGGTGGCGTGTGTGGCGGTCAGCGCCATTCAGCCGCGCCAATGGACGGCCAATGAAATGGCCTTGCTGGAGAATGCCGTGGCGCGTGTCTGGCCGCTCATTGAACGGGCGCGGGTGGAATCCGCGTTGCGCGAAGCCAATGCCCTGCTGGCGGACAAGGCGGCGCACTTGGAGGCGCTGGTGCAGCAACGCACGGCGAAATTGCGGGAAACCATTGGCGAATTGGAATCGTTTTCCTACAGCATTGCGCACGATTTGCGTTCACCCCTGCGTTCGCTGCAAGGATTCTCGGACATTCTCCTGACGGATTACGGTCCCAAGCTTGGCTCGGAGTGCCAGCGGTTCCTCCAACTAATTGCGGCGGCTGCCAGCCGTATGGACCGGCTGATTCAGGATGTGCTCAGCTACAGCCAGGTGGTGCGGGCGGAGTGGCCGTTGGAGACAGTGGACGTGGGCCAATTGCTGCGCGAAATAGTGGAAACCTACCCGATGTTCGCTCCCGACAAGGCTGAGATTCTTTTCCAAGGCCCTTTCCCGCGTGTGCTTGGCGGTGAAGCCTTGCTGACACAAGTTTTCTCAAATCTCCTTGGAAATGCGGTCAAGTTTGTTGCTCCCGGGGTCAAGCCGCAGCTCAAAGTCTGGGCCGAAAGGAAGGGGGGATGGGTGCGGTTGCTCGTGCGGGACAACGGCATCGGGATTGCCGCCGATCAGCATGAAAAGATTTTTGCAATTTTCCAGCGCGCAAATAAAGCGTATGAAGGCACGGGAATCGGACTGGCAATCGTCAAAAAAGCGGTAGAACGTCTGGGCGGCAAAGTCGGCCTGCAATCCGAACTGGGGCGGGGCAGCACCTTCTGGGTCGAAGTGAAGCAAGCCCCCGACACTCGCTACCCCGGAAAAGACACCAACGTAGTGCCGCATTGACAGCCCGCTAAACCCGCGTGATTCGGGGGACTGTCGAATCTCTTTTTATATTCTTCCGAGCAACAGGAGGATAACAACGATGACCAGCACCAAGCCCAGTCCGCCGCTGGGGTAATATCCCCAACCGCTGCTGTAGGGCCAGGTGGGCAACGCGCCGACCAGTAAGAGAATGAGAAGAACCAGGATTATTGTAGATACGCTCATAAGTTGTTTTTTGTTACACCATTACTCATACGCTATTGTCATATTGGTAATTAGCTTGAGCTATGCCAGCGGCTTCAGCAGGGATGGGACGCTAATTCCGTGTAATACGCTGCCGCCTTCGCGCAAAATGCGGTGAAAGCCCCGCAATTTGTCAGATCTGGAATTTCTTGGTTACAGGAGGTGGGCTCTCAAGCCGCGGTCAGAAGTTCGTGAACTTTTGGCATCCAGTCGCTGATTGGAATCTTTTGCGGACAACGATCTTCGCAGTCATGACAGGTCAGGCACTGGCCGGCCCGGGCGGATTCCGTCACGAAAGCCTGGTATTTGAAACGTGCGCCGGGAATGTCTTCGTGCAGAAAGGCGTCGTTGTAGATTTCAAAATTGTCCGGGATATTCACTCCGTTGGGGCAGGGCATGCAGTAGTTGCATTTGGTGCAGGGGATGGCCGCCCGCTCCCGGTACTTTGACTGCAAGTCGGCGATCAGTTTGAAGTCCGCCTCCTGAAACGAATGGCTGCGAGACGAGGAAGCCGAATTCAGATTGGCCCCAAGCTGGTTCATGGTGCTCATACCACTTAACACGACCGTTACTTCAGGTTGGTTCCAAAGCCATTGCAACGCCCAGTCTGCCGGCGATCTTTTGAGGCTGAACCGGTCAATCGTCTGGCGGATGGACGCCGGCGGTTGGGCCAGCCTCCCGCCCAGCAGCGGTTCCATAACCACGACCGCCAGACCCCGGGCGGCGGCGAGTTTTAGTCCTTTGGTGCCGGCCTGATTTTCCGTGTCCATGTAGTTGTATTGAATCTGGCAAAACGTCCATGAGGGACAGCCATTGATAATGTCCGGAAGGCTTGCGTAATTGTCGTGGAACGAGAAGCCGAGATGGCGGATGCGGCCATCGCGAATCGCGGCTTCGGCCTTTTCCAGCAGATTAAATTTCAGGACGATTTCGTTCCATCGGCTTTTGCTCAGGGCGTGGAGCAGATAGAAATACGCATGGTCAGTTTGGAGCTTGCGCAGTTGCTCGTTCAACATCCGGTCAAAATCGGTTTCTTCTTTAATTAACCAAACCGGACATTTGGTCGCTATTTTTACCTTGTCGCGATGTCCTCGCAACGCTTTGCCTAAAATGGTTTCACTGTTGCCGTCGTGATAAATATAAGCGGTATCGAAATAGTTCACGCCGTGATCCAGAGCGTGGCGGATCAGGCGCACGGCTTCCGGTTCATTGATATTCGGGCTGTGCGGATTCCCGTCCATCGTGGGCAGGCGCATACAACCAAAACCCAGGACAGAGGCGTTCCAACCGAGTCGGCCGAATTTGCGAAATTGCATGATTAATATCCTCTCCGAAGATTAGCTCAAAGGCTCATTCACGCACAAAGACAGCAGGCCGGGGCGCGCCGTGTTCATGGATCGCTGCGCCCAACCATGCGATGGTTTGACCAAGATCATTCATGTTGCGCCCGGCTTCCTCGTCCTTCGCCACGTCACCCTTTTCCAGACCAAATCCCAAGTTCCAATAGAGCGATCCGGGCACAATGGCGCCCGACATGAGAAACATGTGGTTCATGGTGTCAAAGGCGTGCGTGCCGCCGCCCCGCCTGACCGCGACGACCGCGGCGCCGATTTTTCCGCGGAACAATCCGCCATTGGCAAGCGCCACCAAGCCGGAGCGATCCAACAGCGCCTTCATTTCAGTGCTGACGTCGGTGAAGTAGGTGGGCGACCCGAGAATGATCGCATCGGCAGCGAGCATTTTTTCGAAGCACTGGTTGAAACAATCATCCTGGCGTTGGCAGCGGGAATTCTTCTTCTTGAAGCATTGGTAACAGGCCTAGCAGCCGCGAATGGGCTGGCCGCCCAGTTGAACAAATTGAGTTTCCCAACCTGCCGCGGCGAGCGGGGCCAGGACCTTTTTTAACAAAATCTCAGTGTTCCCGCGTTTCCGCGGGCTTCCGTTAATTGCGACCGCTCTCATACACCTTATCCGTTACCACAACCGGATTAGAATTTCTACTTAAATCGCAGTTTTTATCTACCGAAAGTGCTTCCGTTCCAGCCCCAATTACCGGCTTCGATCTCGGTGAAGTTAAGATAAATGCGATTCTGCGGTATGCCCAGGGACTCATGCAACAACTGGCAGACCTTTTGCGAGAGTTTTTGGTTCACGTCGCTGGAGAGTCCGCCAATGCTCCGGACGTCCACAAAAGCGGCGTCGCCGGGATTGCCGGACATCAGCAGGGCGGACTGGCTGGCGGCGATCATGACGTATTGCTCAGGTTTGCCAATGATTTCGCCAACAGTTTTGGACAAGGAGGCGAGAAGGGCCTGGCGCTTGTTGTCAGAGAGAGCAACGTTTGTCTCGAGTTTTAATAATGGCATAAATCAACTTCTACTTTCTTCACTCTGGGAACGCAACACTGTTTACGACGCAGATGTCCTTGCGTGTGTGTGGTCGCAGATAATAGGAGTTGTGCCAGGAAGTGTTATGTTCCGGCACTCTGCTGTCTTATGGTGCTTTTAGAATATAGAATTGATGGGAAGCACCTGGGTTCACCGCGTTGGTGGCGGTAAAAGAGAAGTTGCCGCTTCCGGTCAAAACATTGGTTGCCACCGGCGTCCAGTTTGTAGTCGTCAAATTGGTATTCATCAACACGACATAAGTTCCGGCGGTTCCGTTTGTTCCGTTGATCAACAAGTTCGCGCCGGACAAGCTGACGCTGGTAAAGCCCGGTTGCGGCACCGCCACAACGCCATAGTGCAGGAGCACCTCTGTGCCAGTGGTAACAATGTTATACTGGGCGCTGTTGGCAGGAGGGGTTCCGACCCAGGCCGGAGTCGTATTAAAGGCAGACGCGCTGGAAATGGTTCCGCCGCCAGTTACTTTGAAGAGCACGTAATCGGATGTGGATAGAGTGCTTACTGGGTTGATGACAATTTGAGCATTGTTGGCCGTCAGAGTCCCACCGTTCACGACTATTTGGTCATTTGCGCCTGACGTGCTGCTGGTCAGGTTGAAAATATTGGTGGAAAGCACACTGCCGTAGGTAAGGCTCCCGTTAAAGGTGAGTGCAGCTCCGGTCCCAGGATGAACCACTGACGAACTTCCGGCGGTCACGTTGCCGGTGATCGTGCCTGCGCCTTGCAAGGTATCTTCCGCAGCAAAAGTGAAGCTGCCCGGCGATACATTGAAGACCGCACCCGGGGCCACTGTTATAATATTGCTGGTGCCCGTAATCGAGCCGTTGGCAGTAAGATTAAGCGTGCCATTGATGTTGAGGGCTCCGCCAAGGTTGGCGCTTCCGCCGTTAATGGTCCATGCACTGTTCAGGTTGACCGTCGAGTTGCTGTTCACCGTCCAATTCCACGCGCCCGGACTTCCCAGAGAGTTGGGGCCATAGAAGCCGACCGTTTGCGGGCCGTTGGTTCCATTAAAGAATACATTGCCCATGCCGCTGGCACTATTGATTTTAATGGTCGCAGTGCTGTCAATGCTGACATTTCCACCCAGCATCAGTGTAACGGTCCCTGCGCTGGCCGCCGGAAAATAGTTGATGTTGGTAAGTCCAAAATTACCCACGACCGTTAACGCATAACCCACATTAGGGAAATCTTCATTCGTCACCATGCCATTCGAGTTTCCCGTCATGGCAAAATTTCCGTTGACGGTGAAAGAACCCTGCTCTCCAGAGCCGCCGTTTTTGCCATTCGCTGTCGGCCAGTACCAAATGAAATTATAAAAATTCTGGCCGGAAAATCCCACGGGAATAAAGTTGGTTGTGTTCGAGCTGGGTGGGGCGATCAGGCAGGTCGAACCGGGTTGCCAGGTCGCCGCCGGAATGGTGCCTTTGTTCGTAGCCGCGGCCAGCACAAACAGACTGTTGCTGCGGAACGTGATGGCTCCGGGGACATAAGCTCCGGCGTAGCCATAGCCTGATCCGACGAAGTTATCGCCGCTCGTGGCGCCATAGTTAGTCATGGTTCCACCATTCTCCACGACGATGGTCGCGCCGCCGTTCAAAGAGAAACCGCCCGACGAGGAATTCGTCAGCAGCAGGTTGCCAAAGACATCCATATCAATATTGGTTTCGGTATCGGCATGACTCAGGTAAAAAGTTGACTTATAAAACTCGAAGGAAGCATTGCTCTGCACAATAATTCCATCCGCAGTAAGGGTTGAACCGCTGGCAGTGGCGTTGGTAATGGTAGTGCCTGGCAAAATCGTGATCAGGCCAGTGTTTCCGCTCGGATAGCTGGTTCCCGCCGTCGCACCACTTTCGGTCACCCATGCGGAACCGTTCCACATTTGCCAGGTATTGGAATTGCCCAGAGAATTATTGGTGGAATTGTCCCAGCTAGCACCAGCCAAACCGGGTGCGGTTTGCCAGTCGCCTATGCTTTGCGCCCGCGCCAATGGAGAGTTGAGCGCCAGCACGCCGGCTACAAAAAGAAAAGACGAGATAAGGACGTGGGAACGAATGGAAATTTTATTGGCGACCATAATATTATTAGTGGGTGTATGGTGAATTAATCTTTTTGCGCTTTATTGTATTTATCGTAACATGGGACCTTGGCCTTCACACTAGTGAATTTGTGCATATCGCGTTGAAATCTGGGCACATATCCACCGCTTCATTTCAAAAAACCACATCCTCCCTTTTGCATCGCCTGGACTAAATGGTCTTGACGACTCAAACGCCGGCTTGGTGGCGGCGAAGTTTCCACGCCGCAATCACGGAACCGAGGCCCAAAAGCGCCCAAGTCGAAGGTTCGGGCACCGTCGAGGCGGGCGTCACGTCTGCCCAATCTTGTGCAACGAGAATCTCGCCGATATCGAAATTGCCTGTGCTCGTCGCTGACTGAACCTTGAAACCAATATCATCCACCGAGTTTATCACGGTCGGAGTGGATTCTGTCGCAGTCGCCGCAGGCTGGCTGGCTCCGGGTGTAGGGTCCACAAAAAGATTCACGCCAGACGAGGAACCCAGGGTCAGTTCCCCGACAACCAAATAAGTTGTGTTCAACGCCAAAGTGCTGCTGTAGACGGCGCCACTGCCGCCCCCAGTAGTTCTGACGCCAATCTTCCAGCCGGTGCCGGAAGCACCCACGTACATCGACAAGTCGTCACTGCTGCCACCCGGGACAGTCGTGCCGGGATTCAACGCGCTAATATATTGGTTGGCAGTAGGAAGCGTCGTGCAATCGATAAGAAAAGAATAATAGATGCTTCCGCTGGTCACGGCACTGTAGGTGTTATAACTGGTGCTGCCGCTACCGCTCGAAGTGTAAACCAGGTCATTGCCGGCCGCTTCTTGCAAACCGGGATAAGTCAACTGAGTGCTGCCAATTTGCAGCTCGTTCACGTTTCCTCCGGTCCACACAGTATTGTTCCCCGGGTTGACTTGGTTGACAAGAGGCGACCCGGGAGTGTAGTTGAAAGATTCAGAAAACAAAAGCTGGGCGTGAGCGCTTTGGCTGCACACGGATATAATACCGGCAGCGATAAATTGACAGGCGACGATGGGAGGTGGAGTGTTCCAAAGTTTCATAGACATTTAACGGGTTTTAGGTGATTGCTGTGCAGGAATAGTGGCTTATTTTCGAAGAAGAAACAATAAAATTATGTCATAAAATTGTCCGCTGGACCTTGAAAATTGTGCATTGTCATCCTGCAGCCTTTCAACAGTCCCCCGCCACGCAACTCTTAATAATTTGTCCAACCATTGACCTTTTTGTTGCCCGAATGACCGTCAAAATAAAAATAATTGCGCACATCGACATGCACCGGTTTCATGGCAATGTAAGGCGCGGGAGTCCCAAAGCTGCCCGGGCTGCTCACACAAAGCCAGTCCAAGTCCGCCATCGCCCAAACTCCGGCCAGTGGGGCCACGGCGGAAATGTTGCCCAGACTGAGTGAGGCTTTGTTGCCCGACTCGTCGCCAAATGGAAAACCGGTTGCAGCCAGCAGTGAGTTGGGATAACTATTGGTGCGGGTGATCGAGTAGGAATAGGCATTGCCATAGTTATCGGTCGTTGGATTGTATGGCGCTTCCGTGATTCCGGGCAGAAAGTGGAGATAGGATGGGCAGATGAATTGTTGTACTACGTTAGTTACTGGGCCTACTGCCAAAGGTGACGGTAGCTTTAGATAGACCGCCAGGTAAAACGGCAGGTATTTTTGGAAATCCTTGACCGCGGTGGGGCTGGTATAAATGGGTAGCTCGCTCTGGCTTAGACCGGAATAAGGGGTGGCGTTGGGACCGGGCGGAAGCAAATCCCTAAAATCATCGGTGTACATGTGCAAAGCCAGTCCCATCTGTCTCATGTTTGACATGCAGGAGGTTCGATAGGCCTGGGCCTTGGCCTTGGCCAGCGCGGGAAGGAGTAGCGAGGCCAGGATCGCGATGATGGCAATGACCACCAGCAGTTCAATCAACGTAAAAGCCGTTGATGCGGTTTGTCGGCTTTTAATTCTCTGGCTCATGCGAGAAATCTAGGACGACGGAGAGAGACATTCAAGGCGGCAAGTGTGCAAATCATCTTGAAAAATGGGAACATTGACTCAATTCCTTTCACACGCCCCACCAGCCCGGCACGGCTGGCTCGCCAAATATTATGTGACGCCAATGAACCTGGCGTTCCCTTTTTTCATGCTTATTTGCACGATAATGCACATGACTTCTGTGAAATAAGACCGTAGCTTCCACGCGAAGCACGTGACGTCATAACTGCCATGCCTACCGGAAACAATCGCCCGTTGAATTCTGTCCTGGCTCTTGCATCGTTGGTTTTTCTTGGCATTGGCGTGCTGGCTCAAGCCGCGGCATTCAACGTTCACGACTATGGAGCGCGAGGTGATGGACGCACCCTGGATTCCCCCGCCATCCAAAAAGCCATTGACGCCTGCGCCATGGCTGGCGGTGGGATTGTCCGGATCACCTCCGGCACCTATCTGAGCAAGCCGCTCTTTTTGCGCGGCAACCAGCTCACCTTTCAACTGGAGGCTGGCGCTGTTCTTCAGGGTACCGATGACTTCGCTGCTTACCGAAATTCCAGAGGCGAAGTCATCGGCTTGATCAACGCCGCCGGATTGACCAACGTGTCCATCTGCGGGACCGGAGCCATCGACGGCGCCGGGGCGCCGTGGTGGCCCGCCGTCAAGGAAGCAAAAAAGACTGGCGCGGCCGAACCGCGGCGCCGCCCAAAAATGGTGAATTTTTACGATTGCCGAAGCGTTACGGTGCGCGATGTGACCTTGCGGAACTCTCCCAGCTTCCACCTCATGCCGGTGGACTGCGATGATGTTCTTATTGACAAAGTGACCATCTTCGCCCCGGCCGATTCGCCCAACACCGACGCCATTGACCCAAGCTCCTGCCGCAACGTTCGCATTCTCAACTGCCATTTGGATGTGGGCGACGATAACGTGGCCGTCAAGGCCGGACATCCCGCCGCTGGACGAGATTTTTGCTGCCAGGACATCCTTGTCTCCAACTGCGCATGCCTGCACGGTCACGGCATCTCAATTGGCAGCGAAACGTCCTGCGGCGTCAGCAACTTCACGGTGGTCCATTGCACCTTTGACGGCACGACCAGCGGCATTCGGATCAAGTCGGCGCGCGGCAAAGGCGGGATGGTTGAAAATATACTATACCGCGATCTAACGATGAAGAATGTGAAGCGCCCAATTGACATCGCGTGCTATTACCCGAAAATTCCCGTGGACGACCCAGCCCAATCCATGACCTCCCGCACGCCGGCCTATCATGGTATCCGCATTGAGAGCCTCACCGAGGATTGCCCTGAAATCGCCGGTTTGATCATTGGTCTCCCTGAATCTCCGATTCGCGGCGTGATACTGTCGGATGTTCACCTGAAAGCCGCCACCGGTCTCCTGGTGAAAAACGCCGAAGAGGTGGAGTTTAAGAACGTTAATATCGAGGTGCAGCAGGGGAAACCGGTCATCGCCGAAAACGCAAAAATCAATCAATAATCCATGTTGTCCAGGATACGTATTTTTTCCTTGTTGGCCGCTGTGGGCTTGTCGTTGCAGGCCGCGGCCTCGCCTGTCCTTTTTGATGTCAAAGATTACGGGGCGTCCGGCGACGGCCGGCGGCTGGAAACCGCCGCCATCAACCGGTCCATCGAGGCCTGCGCCGCCGGGGGCGGGGGAGCGGTCTATTTCCCGCCCGGCAAATATCTTACGGGAACAGTCGTGTTAAAAAGCCATGTAAGTTTGCAATTGGAAGCAGGGGCTACGCTTTTGGGCAGCGAGGATCCGGGCGACTACCCCTTGATTGGTGATCCCTGGGACAAGACAAACCAAACCATTGCGCCGCTCATTTACGCCGACCACGCGGAGAACATCACCTTGACGGGACGCGGCACGATTGACGGCCAGGGCCAGGCTTGGTGGAAACGTCACTGGCTGGCGTATCCCAAGAAAGGAATGCCCGGCGCCGCGACGCCCGCGGAAATGGCCGAGGCCAAAAAAGTCGATCACGGCCGCCCCCGTTTGATCCGCCTGATTCACTGCCGGGACGTGGTCATCGAGAAACTCAATTTGAAAAACGCCGGCATGTGGACGGTCAACCCGTTGTTCTGCGATTTTGTCCGCGTGGATGGCGTCACCATCCAAAATCCCGTGCCTTCGCCCAACACCGATGGGATCAACCCGGAAAGCTGCCGCAACGTCCAAATCGTCAATTGCCGCATTGATGTGGGCGATGATTGCGTCACCCTCAAGTCCGGCCTCGACGCCGTCGGTCGCCAGGTGGGACAACCCGATGAGAACATCACCATCGCCAATTGTGTGATGATGCGCGGTCATGGCGGCGTCACCATCGGCAGCGAAATGTCGGGCGGAGTCAGAAACATCGCGGTGGCCAACTGTGTCTTTCAGGGAACGGACATCGGCATTCGCGTCAAGGCGCAACGCGGCCGCGGCGGAGTGGTGGAAGGCTTCACCGCCTGCAACATCACCATGGAAAACGTGCCCCACCCCTTTGTCATAACTACTTTTTACATGGGCAGGGACCAGCCGTCTGACCAATTTGCCGTCAACGAAGGGACTCCCCGCTTCCGCGATTTCCTCTTCAACAACATCACCGCGCGTGGCGCCGCCGATGCCGGCAGCATCACTGGATTACGGGAAATGCCCGTGGAGGACATCGTGTTCAGCAATGTCCGCATCGCCGCCGAAAAAGGATTCGCCTGCACCAACGCCCGGCACATTTCCTTTTATGACGTGGAAATAAATCCAGAAAAAGGCCCGGCCCTGAACCTGCGCGATGCCGTCGCAATCGACAGCGCGGGATTGCGCAGCCGGACGCTGTCCGCCGGCGCGCCGCTGGTGCGGACGAATAAACCGGATGAACACTAACGGCTCGCACCGGCTTACGCCGGTCGGGAGCGGGGCGGGGTTGATCTTCTGAAGCGCAACTGTTATAGGATGGTTTGACATGACCCATAAACGCCAAAAGCGAGTCCTCGTCGCACTGGGATGGTATGACTACCGTCTGCATCGCGGCATTGAAAAATTTGCGCAGGAACACCGTTGGCATCTTTCCAGCAATTTCGCGCGCGAAAAGGTCATTCCGTGGGGATGGGAAGGCGACGGCATCCTGGCCTGGCTCGGGGCAGGGGATGACCTGGCGGAATTCGTCAGCGCTACGGGCGCGCCCACGGTGGATTTTAGTTTCAGGCGGCCCCAGCTTCGTTTTGCCCGCGTGCTGGAAGACCACGCTCATGCCGCGCAGTTGGTGGCGGAACATTTCCTTTCCCGGGGATTCAACCATTTCATGTTTTACAGCGACGAGGACAACTGGTCCTACCTGGAGCGGCAGGCGGGATTTGCCGCCGCCTTGCGCCGGGCCGGCCATGATTGCGAATGGCTGCGCTGGAACCTGGCTCCCGAATATAATACCGGGCGCGAACAATGGACACGCAAAAGAAGCTGGCTGGCCGCCCGGCTGAAACAGGCGCCCAAGGCGCTGGCCGTCTTCGCCGCCAACGACCAGCACGCGCTGGAAGTGCTCGAAGCCTGCGAGAAGGTCCGTCTGGCCGTGCCGGAACAGGTGGCCATCGTCGGCGCGGAGAATTACCTGCTGGCACCCGACGCCATGCGCACCCCGATCTCCAGTGTCGACACCAATCTGGAAACGCTCGGCTACACGGGCGCGGCGTTGCTGGAGGACATGATGAATGGCAAACGCTCCTCGGGGCGGATGATTCGTGTCCCGGCTATAGGCGTGGTCACCCGCAAAAGCAGCGATCTTTTGGCAGTCAAACACAAAGGCGTCGCCAACGGCATGCGCTTCATCTGGGAGCATTTCCATGAGCCCATTCGCGTCAAGGACCTGCTCAACGTCGCCTGCATGTCCCGGCGCGGCCTGCACAAGGCTTTCCTGGAAAATATCGGGCGCACGCCCGGTCAGGAATTACAGCGCCTGCGCATCGAAAAGGCCAAGCGTTTGCTGGTCGATTCCGACCAGAAGATTGAGGTTTTGGCCAGCATGTGCGGCTATCAAAGCGCCAACACTTTTTCCGTTGCGTTCAAAAACGCCACCGGCATGACCCTGAGCCACTATCGCAATTCCGTGGGCCGCGCTGTCGTAAATGACTTGCCCTGTGAACCTATAAAACCAATAGAGAGCCCAACCCTCCGGGCGAAAAAAGCGGTTCTCTAATTAAGACTAAGTTGGATCACCTGATCAGCCGTGGCACAGCCTCTGATTAACAGTTACGCGAGGGCCGTGGTAAGACGAAATGTCTGGAAGGGCACGTTCGATCGTCAAGGAGACCCATCCGGACACGTATGCGCACACGGCAGCGACCATCCAGACTGGCCCAACGCCTACTTCGCGGAACGGGGGTTATTCTCCTTAGCCATAGCCTGAGCGCAAGCGACCCAATCTTGCAAGAGAATCCACTGACTAGCCCGGATGCGGGAAATCCGCCCGTCTGGTTTGGAGGGAGGGGCGAGGTTAAAACCCTCGTCCCCTACCCCTATCAAACAAAGAGCCCGTCATCATGTCGGTGGCAGTGTTAAGCCCCTGGATAATGCCGCGCCGGGTGATTTGACGTGATTTTTCGCAGGCGACCCATTATGGTTAATCGTTCAAATGTGCGCGAACCGAAATTCTGTTTCATGAGCGTGGAACTGCATATCAACCGGCAGCAAACCTGCGCCGTTCCCGGATTGTCGTTGTTTGATTACGCAGAGACGCTGGGCGTTCGAGTGCCGACGTCGTGCGGCAAGCAGGGCAAATGCAAGGAATGCCTGGTGGAAGTCGTGAGCGGGATGGAATGTCTGACGGCGAAAAGTCCCGAAGAAAAGCATCTGAAGGAAAACTTCCGATTGTCCTGCCGGTGCCGGATCGCCGCCGACACAGGCGTGGTGCGCTGCCATACCCTGCGGCGCGGCGACATGCGCATTGAAAGGCAGGCGTTCCAATTGCCGAATCGCGGGCAAAAGGCGCCGCTCGATCCGGCAGTCCGGCGCGACGGCGACCGGATTCTTTTGGACGGTGTTGAAATCGACCGGGGCCACGGACCCATTCACGGGCTCGCGATGGACCTTGGAACCACGACGGTTGTGCTTCGACTTTTAAATTTGGAAACAGGCGAAATCGTGGCGGACGCATGCTTTGAAAATCCGCAGCGCTTCGGCGGCTCGGATGTCATGGCGCGGATTCATTATGATACGGAGGATGGCACCAAGTTATTGCAAAGGACTTTGGCGGGTTATCTGAGCCGCACGATCGAGGAATTTCCAGTCGATCCGAAGTCCATTTACGAGATGGTCGTGGCTGGGAATTCCACCATGCGCGATCTTTTTTTCCGGCTGAACGTTTATTCCATCGGACAGAATCCCTACCAATCCATCACTGAACTGGAAAGGGCGCAAGGCCGGCGAACCAGCACGAGTGTGATGGAGCCAGCGCGGCGACTGTTGATGCCGCTGCATCCCAAGGCGCGAGTTTATGGGCTGCCCATTATCAGCGGCCACGTGGGGGCTGATGCCGCGGCCTGTTTGCTGGCGGTCGATATGGCGCACGAGGACAAGCTGGTCGCGCTGATGGACATTGGCACGAACACGGAGCTGATTCTCGGCAACAAGAACAAAATTCTGGCGGCGTCCTGTCCGGCGGGGCCGGCTTTTGAGGGCGGAAAAATTAGCTGCGGAATGCCGGGCTTGCCGGGCGCGATTGAAAAAATTGTATGCAACCCGGATGGTTCGATGCGTGTTGAAGTGATCGGAGGCGGGCGAGCCGAGGGTATTTGCGGGTCGGGATTGATCGATTTGCTGAGCGAACTGCTCAGGACGGGACGCATGAATTCCATGGGACGTTTTGAACACGGGACGGAAGCCATTGTGCTGGACGCGAAAAGTGACGAGCCAATTTATTTCACTGAAAGCGATGTCAACGAATTGGCCCAGGCCAAGGGCGCCAATGTGGCCGGGTTGCACGTGATTTTCGATCAATACGGAGTCCACTTTGATGATCTGGATGTTTTTTATTTGGCGGGAGGTTTTGGCCGTCATTTGAATGTGTCGTCGGCAAAACGGATTGGGCTGATTCCGCAACTGGAGGAGGGAAAGATTTTGCAGGTCGGGAATGCGGCCATCGAGGGCGCGAGCATGGCGTTGCTGTCGCGCGCGAAGCGAAATGAATTGGAGGATATGGTCAAGCGAGTGGTACATTGCCGGTTGGAGACTCACCCGGATTTTTTTAATTACTTCGTTGAAGGCTGCCAATTTAATCCGGTGGCGCCGTTGAACGCGCTGCCCAGTGACGTGACAGGCCATGTTTGAACTAATCGAAACAGCGCCGGACAGGGAGGTGCAGGAATCCGAATACAAACGGTTATTGGGATTTCCCGGCGATTACGTCATGGAAGGGCGCTGCCGCGAGCTGGCTGATAAGACGCGGGAATGGTACGCGCAAAAGGGAAGGCCGTGGATTTATGCGCGACAACTCGAAGGCGTGGAGCTGGATGGCGAACGCGTTCACGTCAATGGAACACAGTTTTCATCCCGTCAACTGCACGACAATTTCAATGCCGCACGCGCTCACAGCGCCATCCTGGCGGTGGTCAGCGCCGGCCGGGAATGCGAAGAACGGGCCGGCGAATTTTGGCAGGAGGGGAAACCGGACGAATATTTTTTCATGGAAATATATGGCTCGGCGGTGGTGGAGCATTTGGTCACGGTGGCCAGCGGCAGAATTTGCGGTTGGGCGGACCAACAGGCGATGGCGGCGTTGCCCCATTACAGTCCGGGCTATTCGGGCTGGGACGTTTCCGATCAGATTAAATTGTCTAAATTGATTCAACAGGCAGAGGGCAGTGAACTTCCCGGCGAATTGTCAATCATGGACACTGGCATGCTCAGGCCTAAGAAATCGCTTCTGGGACTCTTTGGCCTGACCCGGCATTTGGACAAGGTGCGGGCCGACGCAAGATTGGTGCCGTGCAAAAGTTGTTCCTTGTCGAAGTGCCAATACCGCCGGGCACCGTATCTACAAGCACGTCGGCAAATTGAAGAGGTCCGTGGGCTGGAATCGAGGCGGGCGGCCACTGTTTCAGGATTACGCCACGATGCGAATTATTCCACCAACCTGAAAGCGTTGCGCAAATGGTCGCAGGAACGCCTGGAATTGAAAGAGAGGAACGACGGATCGATCGAAGCGCGCTTTCGCTACGAAGGCACGACCTGCTCGAACATGGGTCGCCCATTGGAATTTGTGTACGAAATACTGCTGGGATCGGGGCGCGAGGGTCACAAGATTGTGGAGGCGGCGTGCCGACCTGCGCCGGGGGATGCCGGCCACGCCTTGCAGTGCGAATACCTGAAGAATTCCGAATTGTTTATGAATAGGATTGACAGTGAAAAACCGTTGCTGGGCCGGCCTTTGAATGATGTGCTGGCCTGGCAGCGGGCCTTTAGCCCGTCGGGCTGCTATTGCGATGCGGGCGGGCGGGCGCACAAGTGGGGGCTGGTGTTTGAAGTGATCCATTACGCCCTGGTGCGGCGGGAGAGGGAATTGGGCCGGCCCTGACGGGGCGGCGGACGGTCGGAATTTGAGACAATATTATATATGATAAAACTTTGTGACGTGAACCTGGCGGCGAAGGAAAAACTTCCTCCGGAATTTAAAGAGAAATCAGGCATCGGCAGCCATTACACCGACGCGTTCATCAAACCGATGAACACCAAGCTGGCCGACGGCACGCGAGTTTCGTGCAAGCGCAAGGGCCTGAAAATAACCCTGGTGGTCGGCGCGAAAAAGGGCGAGGGGCTGATGCGCCGGATCGATGTCAGCAAAGATCCGGCGGTTATGTTGAATGCGGCGCTTCAGGAAGCGGCCAAGGCGGCGGGAGTGGAAATTAAAATTACGGATAACGAGATTCTGATTGCGGCGTGTGGGAACTTTTTACTGCCACCAAAGTAGAGCGGGGGAGGGCCGCAGCACCCCAGGACGCTTCGCGTTTTCGGATGATCCGCGAATTGCTCGCGACTTTTCCTGCTCAACGCTTCATTTCCGTCGAGCTACTTTCCTTTTCGTCCATCAATCTTAAAAATAAATCGACTGCGCTGGAGGCGTCTGCGCCGTAGCCATCCGCGCCGATTTCGTCCGCATACATCTGGCTGATGGGGGCACCGCCAATCGCCATTTTGATGTGGCCCAGGCTCCGTTCCTCAAATCCGTCGATGACGACTTTCATATAAGTCATGGTTGTTGTAAGCAGGGCGCTCATGCCGATGATGTCCGGCTTGTGCAATTCGCAGGCAGCCAGGAATTTTTCAATGCTTTGATCCACTCCGATGTCATGCACTTGAAAACCCGCGCCCTCGGCCATCATGCAAACGAGATTTTTTCCGATGTCGTGTAGGTCGCCGCGCACTGTTCCCATGAGCAAAACGCCGGCAGAGGTGCTTTGTGGCCCGTGGTTGACCAGAAGCGGTTTCAGGACGGCCATGCCGGCTTTCATGGCGCGGGCCGCGATGAGGACTTCAGGCACATAGAGAATATTGTACTTAAAATCTTCGCCCACCACACTCATCCCGGCGATCAACCCTTCACTGAGAATTTCCTGAACGGGACGGCCCGCATCCAACGCGGCTTGGGTCATGTCGGCCACTTCCCTGGCCTTGCCTTCGTAAATACATTGATTGATTAGGGCGTAGTCTGGCATGGGCAGCTCATGGGTTCAGGCGCGGGCCATTTTGGAATTGAATTCGTCCAGAGCGTCCAACATCGCCTGGAGATTGCGTTTGGGCATCCCGGGACTGGTGCCGCCGCCGACGGAGAGAATCACCCCCTGGCCGCCGCTTTTTTCAAGGACGTCGAGGGTGGCCTCGCGCACTTCCTCGGGCGTGCCGCGGGTCGCGATTTCCAGCGGATTGACATTTCCCATCAGACACATCCGGTCGCCGACCCGCTCTTTGACTTCGGCAAAATCGGTTTGCTTGCCCCAGTTTAATACGTTGAAGCCGGCGTCGGGAAGGTGATCCAGGCAGGCGGTGATTTCAGCGTCGTTGTGATACAGCTTGACCCAATCCTTGGGGAAGGCGTCGCAGATTTTCTTCAGGCAGGGATGGGCAAATTCGAGGTAGTGTTCCTCGTTGACGAAGCCGACGATGTCGTCAAGAATAAATATGCCTTCCACGCTGTCGCCCATGGCTTTTTGCTGGGCCTTGAGCCAATCGATAATAAGGTTTGTGCAGAGGTCCAAGAGTTTGTGGGCCCATTCCGGTTTTTCGACCAGATCAATCATAAAATCGGTCGTGCTGCGCACGAACCCCGCCGTACACATGGGGCCGCGCGAAGTGACCATGGGCAGAATTTCGCCGGTGTCGAGAATCCGTTGTCGCTGCATCCGGATGCGGTGAAGGGTCATGGCCATGAAGGCGTCATGTTCCACTTCGTATTCGGGGAAATTTTCGATGTCCTCAATATGAAAGAGGGTGTGGTACTCGCTGGGCGTATTGTCCTGCCAGAATTTGATTTTGGCCCCCAATGCGGAGGGTTCCGCCGCCATGCCATATTCCATCCACCAGGAAGGCACCCAGATGATGTCGGGGAATTCCTGGTGAATTTTCAAATGCGATTGGAACCAGACCTCCGGGTCGAGGTAAAAGTCCATGTGTTTGACGCCCAGATAGCCGGGTATCCAGGGGCTGTCCACGATCATGGCCATTGGCACCTTGTCCAGTTTTTCAAGGCGGGCGGCCCGCTTGAATGTATCCCATTGCTCAGGTCTCATAATGTTGTTATGCGAATGACTTAATAGTCGTAATTGCGGCGCGGGATAAATTTGTGCGCGATGCCCCGGGAATTCAAGGAAAATCGTTCGGTTACACGTTCAACTTCGAGCGGCGGCCTGTGCCGGCATGGTTTGCCAGCCGCCGCCCAGGGCTTTGTAGAGCGCAATCAGGTTCAAAACGACGGCGCGTTCGCTTTGCACGAGGGCGTCCTGGCTTTCGTAAAGTGATCGTTGCGAATCCAGGACACGCAAAAAATCAGCCAAACCACTCTGGTAAAGCTGGGTGGCGATTTCCACCGCCTGCCGATTGGCTTCCACAGCGTCCGTCAGCGATTTGTGGCGTGTCTGTTCCTTGGCGTAGGCGGTCAGGGCGTTTTCCACATCTTCAAATGAAGCCAGCACCGTTTGTTCGTAGTGCGCCAAAACTTGTTCTTGACGCGCATTCTGCACCCGGATATTCGCCCGGATTCGGCCGGCATCGAAAATCTTCCATTGCACGGTTGGACCCACGGACCAGAAGCGGCTGCCTGCGGAAAACCAATCGCTGGCGCTGACGCTTTGCAATCCGACATCCCCCGTCAGGGAGAACCTGGGATAAAGGTCCGCCACAGCCACCCCGATGCGTGCGGTGGCGCCGGCCAGTTGGCGTTCGGCTTGCTGGACGTCGGGACGGCGGCGCAGCAGTTCGGAGGGCAATCCCACCGGCACCGCTGGCGGCGCGCCGGGAATGGATGATTCGCCGGAAAGTTCCGTCAGCAGTGCGCCGGGCGACTGGCCCAGAAGCACGCTGAGGCGATGTGCAGCCTGCGCGAATCCTGTTTCGAATGTCGGAATTTGCGCCTGGGTTGTAGCGAGAAGCGCAGCGGCCTGTTGCACGTCAAGTTCGCTGGTTAGCCCGCTTTTAAAACGGTCCTTGGTGAGGGAAAGGATTTCACCTTCGGTTTGGATGTTTTGGCGGGCGATGACGAGTCGTTGTTGAAATCCGCGGCCCTCGATATAATAACGGGCCACCTCGCCCAACAAGGACACCAGCACATCGCGCCGGCCAAATTCCGCGGCGGCAATGTCGGCATTGGCAGCTTCGACGGCACGGCGGGTGCCGCCAAAAACGTCCAACTCCCATGCCGCGTCGAAGCCGGCCTGATAGACATTGGCCTCGAGCGGAATGCTGGGGGGGAAAGTGGGAAATCCGTTCTTGCTGATCCGTTCCTGCGAAAATGCGGCGGAGGCATCCGCGTTCGGCCAATAATTCGCCGATACGATTGCACTAGCCGCCCGGGCTTCCCGCACGCGGGCTTGGGCCATATGGAGATCCAAGTTCGAAAGGGCGGCTCGATTAATGAGCGAATTCAATTCTTCATCTTGAAAGGTTTTCCACCATGCGGCATTGGTGGCAGTCATATTGGTTTCGCCGCCGGTGAGCGGCGATGACCAGTGCGGGGCCGGTTTGAGGTCGGGCGGATGGTAGCTTGGGCCAACGGTGCAGCCGGGGAGAAGCCCAAGCAGGACGGCAGCGGAGAATTTAAACGGTCTTTTCATGGGTTGCCTGCCGGCGGAAGTTTTTCGGCGTCGCCCATCAAATAAAGGATATGATTGACAGCATCCTCCTCGCCGGTGGCGGTGTTGAGCATAACGTGATAGAGATGACGGCTGGGCCACTGGGCGTTGAAATAGTGTTTAATAAAATCAGCCCGCTCCTGATCCACCGTGTCCACGAGATTGATGGCTTCCTTTTCATTTTTTACCCGCTCGAGGACGCGCTGGAACTTCACTTCGCGGGGTGCGTAAAGAAATACGGAGAACGTATCCTCACGATTGCGCAGAAAATAGGGAGCGCTGCGTCCGACGATGACACAATGACCGGCGCGGGCGGCTTCTTCCACCGCTTGTTGGGTAAGGCAGATCAACCGGTCGGCATCCAGCACATCGGCGTCGTTCAACTGCACGCTGCGTTCATGGCTGCCGCGCCAGAAGGCCTTGGCCAGACGGTACATCCAAGGGTCGACCCGTTCTTCGCGCTGCTGGCAGTCCTCTGGATTGACTTTGGCCAGCCGGGCGATTTCCGCCGTCATTGCGTGGTCAAGCAATTTCCAACCGAGTCGCTGGGCGGCCTTTTCGGCAATAACACTGGCTCCGGCGCCATATTCCCGTTCAATGACAAGGATGCGTTTCATAGGTTAATGCACACCCACCGAGCGGGCGGACTTGACGTTTCGAAACAAAAATACCGCCAAAAAGCAGAGCGCACAGACCCATGTTACTATATAAAAAGCATCCACATAAGCCCAATAACTGGCTTGCTCAATGACCGTGTTATAGATGACGGCTTGCGCTCTTTGCAAAGCATCCACCGGACTGAAATTTGGGGCAAAGACCTTTTGCAACGTCTCCACGTGGGAGTGGTAGGCGACATCAAGCGAGGACACATGGCCGGCCAGGAAAACTTGATGGGCCTGCGCATAACGCGCCAGTATGGTCGAGAGCCAGGAGATGCCGATACTGCCGCCCACATTGCGCGTCAAATTCTGGATGCCTGTGGCAGAGCCGATTTGATCGTTACGCAGTGTGCCCACACTTAGCGACGTCAGAGGAACAAAGATGAATCCCATTCCAAATCCCGTGAGAAGATTGGCCGGGATGATGTTGCTCATGGCTACTTGCAAATTAAGCCGGCTCAAAAGGAAACAGGAAATTCCCAGGACCAGAAATCCAAACAACAGCAGTAACCGCAAATTAGCCTTTTGCACCAGCACCCCGACAAAAGCCAATGCCAGCAAAACTCCCAACCCGCGCGGGCTGACAGTTAAGCCGGCATCCAAGGCCGTATAACCCATCAGTGTTTGAAGAAAGAGAGGCAGCATCGTGACCAAGGCATAAAGCGCCGCGCCGAACATGAGAAAAACACCACAGCCGACGGCAAAATTGCGGTTCTTGAGGGTGCGCAGGTTGACGACTGGAAACGGGGTCCGCCATTCCCGAACAACGAAACAAACAAAGGAGACAACCGAAATTCCCGCAAACCATCGAATCCATACCGCGCCAAACCAATCGGCTTCCTGGCCCCTGTCAAGCGTGATTTGAAGGGTGGCCAGCCACAAAGTCAGAAACGCAAAGCCAATGGCGTCAAAGCGGCCTCGTTTCGTTCCCCGAATATAAGGCGGATCTTCCACGAAAAAAGAGATCAGGCACACGGCCAAAAGTCCCACTGGGAGATTGATGTAAAAAGCCCAGCGCCAGGAATAACTATCGGTCAGCCAGCCACCCAGGGTGGGGCCAACAATAGGGGCAACAACCACGCCTACGCCATACACTGCCATGGCCACGCCGCGACGAGCCGGGGGAAAACTTTCCCACAGGATGGCCTGCGCCAGAGGCTGCAATGCGCCGCCTCCCGCCCCCTGCAAAACGCGCGCGGCGATGAGCATTCCCAGGCTGGTCGCGGCTCCGCACAAAAACGAAGACAAAGTGAAAACGATGATGCAGCCGAGGAGGAAATTCTTTCGCCCAAAAAAACTGCCAAACCAGGCGCTGGTCGGCAGCACAATGGCGTTGGACACCAGGTAGCTGGTCAATACCCACGTCGCTTCATCGCTGGACGCGCCGAGGTTGCCGGCAATGTGCGGCAGTGCCACGGAGGCAATGGAAGTGTCCAGTACTTCCATGAAAGTCGCCAGCATCACGGCCAGCGCAATCCACCACGGATTGACGCGCGGCCGCCAGAACGCGACATCGGCGGGCATTTTTTCCGGAGTAACGGCGACGGCGCTCATTGTGACTAATTCGTTCGCGGAATGAGGCGGCGCGGGCTCATTGCACTTTCACCTCTGGTTCGACCGACATACCGGGGGCGATGTCAAGCTGCGGATCCAGCGGCTGATCGAAAACAATCTTGACTGGAACGCGTTGCACAACCTTGACATAGTTGCCCACCGCGTTCTCCGGCGGCAACAGGCTGAAGCGTGCTCCGGCACCGGCTTGCAAGCTGTCCACGGTGCCCGTGAAGTTCTGCTTGGGATAGGCATCCACCCGAATGCGAACCGGTTGTCCCGGGCGCATGTGCCCCAATTGTGTTTCCTTGAAATTGGCAATCACCCACACATTCTTTGGCACCAGGGCCAGTAACGATTGTCCTGTTTGCACATAAGCGCCTTTTTCAACGGATCGCCGCGTGACGCGTCCGCCCACGGGCGCCGTGATCTTTGTATAAGAAACATCGAGTTGTGCCTGCTGCATTTTCGCCTCGGCCAGTTGCAACTGGGCGGCGGCGGTT
>Ga0182030_10007993_pt1 | contig 21981 bp, 19 predicted proteins | sample 812S3MmetaG_FD_121299 | JGI IMG/M metagenome (GOLD analysis project Ga0182030, IMG submission 121299) | Permafrost microbial communities from Stordalen Mire, Sweden - 812S3M metaG (Illumina Assembly) | ecosystem: Environmental > Terrestrial > Soil > Wetlands > Permafrost | place: Sweden... | reverse complement strand
TTCGTGCGGTTCACCTGTGACCATGCCCGTCGTCGCGGTGCGGGCATTGTGGAACATCTTGTCGGTAAACCTGCTCACCAAACCCTCCTCGGTTCCGGCAGTTTCCCCAACGCTCGAAATTTCATAGTCCGCCCGCTAAGCGACGCTGTGTAGCAGGCGCGCGAGCACAGTTGGGGAGCGATTAGGTCTCGAACCTGTGGTGAGCCGGCAACCCCCAATGGCCGTCCACCGAACCCCGCGGCGGACGACGAATTCAAAGACCATTGCCTGCCGCTATTCGTCACCGCGCAATATCTTAAGCTCCTCTTAAGTAACCACCAAACTCCCGGGCGTGTTGAGTCCGACGTCACACTGCTATCAAGCCTCGGTCATCGGTGTGGGCACCACGCGGGCACCCGGCACCGGGCCGCTGGCCACCCGCACCGTGCGGCACACGCCCGCCCCGGACAGTTCGGTGCCGACGTCGACCGCCGAGGCCGCGGAGGCGCACAGGAAGGCACACGTCGGGCCGGAGCCGGACACAATGCCCGCCAGCGCCCCAGCCTGCAGGCCGGCGCGCAAGGTGCGCTGCAGTGCCGGGTCCAGGCTCACGGCGGCCGATTGCAATTCATTGCCCAGCAGCGGCGCCAACTGCTCCGGATCGCCTGCGGCCAGGGCGGCCAGCACCGGCCCCGGCTCCTCGAGTCGCGGCGGATCCGCGACATCCCTGAGCTGGTCGAGTTCGGCGAACACCGAGCGAGTGAGCAGCCCGCCGCTGGCGAATGCCAGCACCCAGTGGAAGGTGTTGCGGGACAATACAGTTGCGAGCTCTTCACCACGACCGGTGCCCAGCGCGGTGCCGCCGTGTAATGCGAACGGCACATCGCTGCCCAGCTGCGCGGCGAGCAGCCGCAGGTCGCGGCGAGGCAGGTTGAGTTCCCACAGCGAATTCATGGCGACCAGCACTGCCGCCGCATCCGCGCTGCCGCCCGCCATACCGCCGGCCACCGGAATCGTCTTGTCGATCATGATCGACACATCAGGCGCCCGGCCGACGTGGTCGGCCAGCAACTCGGCGGCTTGCCAGGCGAGGTTGCGTTCGTCGGTGGGCAGCGTGTGGGCGCCCTCACCGACCAGCTCGAGGGACAGCACATCGGCGTTGCGCACCGTCACCTCGTCGAGCAACGAGACGGCGTGAAACACCGTCGTCAGCTCGTGATAGCCATCCTCGCGACGATCACCGACCGCCAGATACAGGTTGACCTTGCCGGGCACCCGAACGGTGACCGACCCGGTGGGCACCCACTGCGCGGCAGTGTTGCCGTCAGACGCGGACACCGCAGCAGACTATCGCTGTGCGGGGCCAACGACACGCAACGGCGCCCGACGGCGCTGTACTCAGTTGGCAGAAGCCGCGGTTGCGCTCTGCCCGGGGTTGGTCGGCGTGGCGCTGCCGTGCTGATCTCCGGAACGTTGCAACAGCCGCACGAAATCGTCGACGGACAGCGTCTCACCACGACGCGCGGGATCGATGCTGGCGGCCAGCAAGCGGTTGGCCGATTCGTTGCCCGAGCCCGCCCACTGCACGAATGCGTTGCGAGATGTCTTGCGGCGCTGGGCAAATGCGATGTCTACCAGCTCGAACACTTGCCGCCGGAAGGCGTCGTCGGTGGGCCAGGGTGACGTCGCATGCCGGTCGAGGCGAACCAGACCGGAATAGACCCGGGGAATCGGCCAGAACACGGTCGGCGAGACCGTGCCGCAACGACGCACCCGCCCGTAGAAACGCATTTTGACGCTGGGCACGCCGTACTCCTTGCCGCCCGGCTCGGCGGCGAGCCGTTCGGCGACTTCGGCCTGCACCATCACCGTCAAGGTTTGGATGGACGGGAATTCCTCCAGCAGATGCAACAGCGCCGGGACCGCGACGTTGTAGGGCAGATTGGCGACCACGGCCGTCGGTGCCACAGCCACATCGCTACGGCGCAGGGTCAAGACGTCGTGGTGACACACCGTCAGCCGATGGATGGCGCTGTGGGCATGCTCGGCAACGGTCTGCGGCAGCCGAGCGGCCAGCACCGGGTCGATTTCGACGGCAGTGACGGTGGCGCCTCGGTCGAGCAATGCCAGCGTCAGCGACCCGAGGCCGGGGCCGACCTCGAGGACGTGGTCAGCCTTGCCGACGCCGGAGGTCGAAACGACCCGTCGCACAGTGTTGGCGTCGTGAACGAAATTCTGGCCAAGCGATTTCCGCGGCCGCAATTCAAGCTCTTTGGCCAGCCGCCTGATCTCGGTGCGCCCAAGCAGCTGGATGGTCAGCTGGCACCAGCTCTTCCGCTGCACACCGGCCACGCGCCCCACCCCTGGCGCTCCCGCGTCACCTCGGCAACGGTGATCTGTTCTTCGCGGCTAGCCAGGTCGGCGCGGGAGGCAAACCGCAGGCCGCCGTTGCGCTCCCAGGTGCCCTGGTCAAACTGCACACCGCCGTAGTAGCCGTTCCCGGTGTTGATCGCCCAGTTGCCGCCGGCCTCGCAGCCCGCGATGGAGTCCCAGATGGATCCGTCGCTCACCGGCGGCAACTCGGTGCCAGGCTTGGTGCCCACTCGCACCACCGATTCACGGGCCGGGGTGATCACGACGTTGGCGACGGGCAGTCGGCCGGTCTCCACACCGTTGACGACGGCTACCGCGTAGGTCACGTCCTGCGTACCCGCGCTGCCCGGGTCTTCGACGACCTGCCGGCTCATGTTCATGTCGGGGTCCTCGACGCGGCGCGCGTTCGGCGACAGCGGGATTCGCTCGGTGACCCGCTCGATGCGGTTCCGCGTCACCTGGATCTGCATGCCGTCCACCACCGGCGAGATCGCGCTGGGCACCACCGTGTCGGTCTCTTGCAGCGGCACACCCGCGGCACTCAGCAGCCCCGCGACGTTCGGGGCGGGCAGGTGCACGGTGCGGATCACGCCGCCGTCATTGATCTGGGCCGTCTTGGCGCTGACGACCGGCAGCGTCATGCCGGCCAGCGGAACCCGGCTGCCCCGCGAGGCGGCGGCAGGGGCGGTATCGGTCATTGCGAGTTGGGCCAGCGCCTCGTCCACGGTGGAGGCCGTCGTCCACACCTGCTTGACGTGTTGGCCGTCCAGCGAGATCTGCAACGGCCGGCTGCGGCGCAGCACAATCTTGTCAGTGTCGCGGACCTGCACGTCGCCGGCTGGGTAGAGGTCGTCACGCCCGTCGACGACGTAGCCGTTCTCCTGAACGATGTCGATCACTCGCGACTTCATCGTGGTCACTCGCATCGCGATGCCGTCGACGGTCAATGTCACCGTCTTGGATACCGAGACCGCAAAGCCGCCGGCGAATATCAGTACTAAAAGCAGCCCTCCGACTACCAGGCGCAACATCGGTGAGGGGGTCTGATGAAGCTTCGCCAGTACAGTCAATTCCCGTTTACCCCAAACTCAGCGACCACTTCAACGACCTATCCAGCAGCAATGACCAAAGGACGCACAAACCCAACGATTCGATCACAAGACGGTAACGAATCGGCCAATGTTGGGCAACTCTGCCACGAAGCTGTTGTGCAAATCACCCGGTCGGCGAGTCCAGTCCATAGACCCGGCGAGCATTACCCGTGGTGATTCGCGCCAACTCTTCGGCCGGTCGATCGACCAGTTCTGCGATCGCCCGCACAGTATATGGAAGGCAATACGGCTCGTTCGGAGCGCCACGGTAAGGATGCGGTGTCAAAAATGGCGCGTCGGTCTCCACCAGCAGCCGCTCGGCCGGTATCAACTGAACGGCTTCGCGCAGCGCGCGAGCATTGCGGAAGCTCGCGGTCCCGGACAGGCTGAGAAACCAGCCGGCATCCACGCAGCGGCGGGCCATCGCGCTGTCTGACGAAAAGCAATGGAAGATCACCACGTCGGGAGCACCCTCGGCGCGTAATACGTCGAGCACCTCGGCGTCGGCCTCCCGGTTATGGATCATCAGCGGTTTCTGTAACCGCTTGGCCAGATCGATATGCCAGGCGAAGGCTTCACGCTGCACCTCGGGCTGGGCGCATCCGTCCAGCCGAGCAGGCCAGTACAGATCCAGGCCCGTCTCGCCGACCGCCACTACTCGCGGATGAGTTGCCAGCGCTGTGATCTCGGCCCGCGCGGCGTCGTCGAGCGCGTCGGCGCGCGTCGGGTGCAGCGCCACCGCGGCGTAAACCCGCGGATCCCACTCGGCGGCAAGGGTTACCCAGCGCGCCGAATCCAGATCGTCGGCGATAGTGACCATCGCGCCCACACCGACGGCCGCGGCGCGGTCAGCGATGGCGTTGACGTCATCGGCGGTGTGGGCACCGCACGCATCGAGGTGGGTATGCGCGTCGATCAGCGGCGCCAGCGGCTCCGGGGCGGGGGGTGCTTCACGTTCTCGTCGGTTGGAGCTCACGCGCACACAATAAGGTGGACTCTCGATGAAGCCCTACTACGTCACCACCGCGATCACGTACCCCAATGGCGACCCGCACGTCGGGCATGCCTACGAGTACATCGCCACCGACGCCATCGCGCGGTTCAAGCGACTCGACGGCTTCGACGTCCGGTTTCTGACCGGCACCGACGAGCACGGCCTCAAGATGGTCGAGACCGCGGCGGCAGAGGGCATTCCGACCGCCGAGTTGGCCCGCCGCAACTCCGATGTGTTCCAGCGGCTGCAGGAGAAGCTGAACATCTCCTTCGACAGGTTCATCCGCACCACCGACGCCGATCACCATGCGGCATCCAGGGACATCTGGCGGCGGATGCAGGCGGCCGGCGACATTTACCTGGACGCCTACTCGGGCTGGTACTCGGTGCGTGACGAGCGGTTCTTCGTCGAGTCCGAGACGGCGGTGGTGGACGGGACCCGGATCGCCGTCGAAACCGGCACCCCGGTGACCTGGACCGAGGAGCAGACCTTTTTCTTCCGGCTGTCGGCGTATACCGACAAGCTGCTCGCCCACTACGAGGCCAACCCGGACTTCATCGCTCCCGAGGTGCGCCGCAACGAGGTGGTCAGCTTCGTCTCCGGCGGGCTGCGCGACCTGTCCATCTCGCGGACGTCGTTCGACTGGGGCGTGCAGGTGCCCGGGCATCCCGATCACGTCATGTACGTCTGGGTCGACGCGCTGACCAACTACCTGACCGGGGTCGGCTACCCCGACACCGAGTCGGAGTCGTTTCGCCGCTACTGGCCGGCAGATCTGCACATGATCGGCAAGGACATCATCCGGTTCCACACCGTGTACTGGCCGGCGCTTTTGATGTCAGCCGGAATCGAGCTGCCGCGAAGGGTTTTCGCGCACGGGTTCCTGCTCAACCGCGGCGAGAAGATGAGCAAGTCGGTGGGCAACATCGTCGCGCCGGAGGCCCTGATCGACACGTTCGGTCTGGATCAGGTGCGCTATTTCCTGTTGCGCGAGGTCCCGTTCGGGCAGGACGGCAGTTACAGCGAAGCGGCCATCGTCACCCGGATCAACACCGATCTGGCCAACGAGCTGGGGAACCTGGCGCAGCGGTCGTTGTCGATGGTGGCCAAGAACCTGGACGGGGTGGTACCGCAACCCGCGGAGTTCACCGCCGCCGACAACGAGTTGCTCAAGACGGCCGACGGATTGCTGGACCGGGTCCGCGCCAGCTTCGACGAGCAGGCCATGCATCTGGCGTTGGAAGCGATCTGGCTGATGCTCGGGGAGGCGAACAAATACTTCTCGGCCGAGCAGCCGTGGGTTTTGCGCAAGAGCGAATCCGAGGCCGATCAGGCGCGGTTCCGCACCGTCCTCTACATCACCTGCGAGGCCGTCCGCATCGCGGCGTTGCTGGTACAGCCGGTGATGCCCGACTCCGCCGCCAAGCTGCTAGACCTGCTCGGTCAGACCGACGAGCAGCGAACTTTCGCTGCCATCGGCACCCGGCTGGCCCCGGGCACGGCGCTGCCACCCCCGACGGGCGTGTTCCCGCGCTACCAGCCGGCCTCCGAAGTCGACTGAGCGGAACGAAGTGACGGGAACGAGGCGACCATCCGGCGCCGAAGGCGAGTGCCGCATTAGGTTGCAGCACAACCGTATTCACGGGGATCTGTTGCCTTCCGCGATACCGCCGAGGCCGACGACTACCGCGCACGCTCCGGTATAGCCCGCGATCCCCGTCCAAACGCGGGGGCACGTCGGTTGCTGCGGCTACGGCGAACGCGGCGCCGACGATCCGCAGTCGACACCTTCGACCTTGAGAAAAAGTGCACGGAATACCCCCTGCCATAGGCAATCATCGGCCTGTGGAGCGACGACGAAACCGGCATCACAGCCAATCGCCGATGACCAGCTTGAAGCAGTTGCCCGCGTTGGTCGTGCTGGAGAGGATCCCGATTCCCGTGCTCGCCATCGGGCATGACGCGGTCCTCGACGTCGACGTCGGCGATCGCGCGAGCATCCTGTCGGGAGCTGTTGTTAACAGAACGGTGCCCGACCATCCCGTGACGGCCGGCATTCCTGCCCGGATCGTCAAGACGATTCGCCTGACCAGGCAGTCGGGAACGCCTAGTTGACTTCTGGCGCGACGGAGTCACCAGGGGAAGCCGCAGCAGGCCGGGCATGGCGGAGGGCCTCGCGCGCTAGGAATTGGCGGAAATATGGAAGCGACGCCTCGGCAACGATGCCGGCCAGCAAATATTCCCACATTCGACTTATACGGCCGGTGAGTTCGACAGCGTCCCCGGCTAGGCCCTTGGCTGATTTCGTGTTGGACAGCAATCGCATTCCGAACATGGTGCCGATGAGCAACTCGCTGACCACTACCGGATCAAGGTCTTGTCGGAGGTCTCCTTCAGCGCTTGACCGCCGAGCCTGATCCGCCATCATCTCAACCAAGTCCGCGCAGAAGCGTGCTGCCGCTTCGTTGAATCCGCTTAGGGCAGCGGCCAATTGCTCGGCCGCGCGGGCCGTCTTGTCCGAGCTCAGCACATTCGCGATCGTGAACGTGCCATGGACCATGTTCTCGAACGCCGGCGACGACGACCCACACACATTGCGGAAGGCGATAAGTACTGTGTCGGAACCTTCCTCGATGATGGCCGACGCCAGTGATTCCTTCGAGTCGAAGTGGTGATACAGGGCTCCCTTGGTCATCCCCGTCCGCTCGATGATCGTGTTCCACCCGGCGGCGGCATACCCCACCTCGCCGAACACATCAATCGCGGCATCGAGGATCTTTCGCCGGGTGGCTTCGGATCGAACCTGGCGCGCCATCGCGTCTGCACCTCCGGAGTTGCGTCGATCTGCTTAGATTCCGGGCCTCCGGCGTCTCTCAATATCTTCCGGCCAGAAGGATAAGCGTAACAGCCGCTGCTCTGCCGTCGCGATCCTCCGACCTTCCGGCCGCCAATCAGAATCCGCGCCGGTCGGCTGGCATTGATCGACGAGTGCTGCGCGCCGCCTGAGGAATTGGCGGAAGCACCATCAGGCGTCCCACATCCTGGGGCTCACACTGTTGATCGACGTCACCTCTGCGATGGCTTGCTCGGCAACTCCGGCGAGGGCTTGTCCTATTCGTCTAATAGCCTCTCCTGCAGCCTTTCCGACCGACAACCGATTCGCGCAGGTTCAGTCCGCCCTTACCCCATCCGCAGTTGTAGGCGTACACGCGAAGGGTCAGCCGCAACCGGCTGGCCAGCTTCGTCAGCGCGTCATCGATTACGCTGAAGTCGAACTTGCGATCGTCAGGAGCGTCGAGGGGCAGCGTGCGCGGATCGGTAGGCCGCAACTGCCGCCACGAGACACGGAAACTGGCGTCATACGACGCAGGCCACGCCGGATACCGCCGCTGCGCGGGATTGCCTGCCGGAAAAGCGGATTCACATCTTCGTACTGGCCGCGCAGCGGATTGGATATCTCTTGAACGGTGGGCGGTATGGCCTGACTTGACCATCGCGGACAGCGACCCGGGGTTACTCCGACCACCGCATCCGTTCAGCACCAGCGCCGCGCACGCGACAACGGCCGGCGCGCCATTACTCAACGAGCAGAACATCCTCACCAGTGCTAGATCGCGCCCAACGATCACGCCTCGCGATCGGCGAGGAACGGCATCCGCAGCCGGCCCCCGGACAGCAGTGACTCCATGGCGTCGGCCGCCACGGGTCTCGACAACAAGAACCCCTGCGCCCGGTGACATCCGTGTTGCATCAAAGTGAGTGCGGCAGCGGGTGTCTCGACTCCCTTGGCGACCAGTTGCAAGCCGAACGCGTCAGCCAGCCCGATGACCGCCCGAACGATCGCCAGGTCACCAGCGTTGGTGCCCAAGTCGCGCACGAATGCGGTGTCGATTTTGACGATGTCGACCGGGAGTGACTTCAGGTGCGGCAACACCACGAAGCCGGTGCCGAAGTCGTCGATAGCGATGTGGACCCCGACCTCCTTGAGCTCCGCGAGGGTTCTGCGGGTGGTTTCCATGTCGTGCACCACAGCGCGTTCGGTGATCTCCAGGCATACCGATCCGGCATCGATGCCGAACTCCTCGATGGTGTCGGCAACGCTACGCACGAAACCGCGGGTCATCAGTTGAACGGCCGACACATTGATGCTCAATATGGCGCTCTGTCCGATACCGTTGGCTCGCCACCGGCTGAAATCGGCGCAGGCGGTTCGCATCACCCACCGGCCCAGTTCCTCTGCGAGTTTGGTCGATTCGGCCACCCGGATGAACGAATCCGGTAGCAGCAACCCCCAAATCGGGTGCTGCCACCGGACCAGCGCCTCGGCCGCCACGATCGCGCCGGTCCACAAGTCGATCTCGGGCAGGTAGTGCAGCAGCAACGCTTCGCTGTTGATGTCACCCTGCAGATGAAGCTCGATGTCGTTGCGAAAGGCGCTTTTAAGAGACATGTCATCGGTGGACACCGCGATCTGATTGCCGCCCCCACGCTTCGCGGTCAGCACCGCCTCGTCGGCACGACGCAGTAGATCGGTGCTGTTGTCACGCCCCGGCACGCCTACCGCCAGCCCAATGCTGACGGTACGGCTGATCATGTGGCCGCCGATGGCGAGGCGCTCGCGCAGCATCGTCCCCAGGCGGCGGGCGAAGGACTCTGCGATCCCGGTCGACATCGGCTGGTCGGGAATGACGACGAACTCATCGCCACCCAGCCGGGCGATCATGCTCTGACTTCCCGCGCACACCCGAATGCGTTGCGCGAACACCCTGATGAACCAGTCGCCGGCGGTATGGCCCAGGTAATCGTTGATCGACTTCAGCCGGTCCAGGTCGAGATACAAAAGGGCGACGGGCCCGGGGCTCCCCGCAGCGAGCCTTTCGGAAAGGTGCGCAACCAACGCCCGACGGTTGTACAGGCCGGTGAGGTCGTCGTGCTCGGCCAGATAACGAAGCTTTTCTTCGGCTGCGATGCGGGCTTGGAGTTGAGCAAAAAGAGCGGCGACCGCCTCGAGCGTGTTGATCTCTTCTTGCTTCCACTTCCGGGCGCCGAACTTGACGAAGCCGAGCACGCCGGTGGTCAGCTCGCCCGAGACCAGCGGCGCGGCGGCCACCGAGGGCAACGACTCCTGCTTGGCTCCCACGACCCACCGATAAAACGAACGGCTGGTCTGGTCCGACCGTATCACGACCGGCTTCCTGCCGTGTTCACACTGGGCGAGCACTGGGTCGGCGCTGCTGAAGTGGACGACGGCCATCGGATCCGGGTCCGGAACGTCTACTCGCGGCGGCCACTCGGCAACCAGCACCGAGGCCCGGATGTCGTGGTCATGGTGCCGTAGGAAGCTGGCGTCCACATCGAACTGCTCGACGAGCTCTGCGAGCACCTTTTCACTGACCTGAGTCGCAGTGGATCGCGTGACCTCCATCAGCTTCGTGGCGACGGAGGTGACGACGAGGTCCAGGCTGCGCGGCACGGAGACCTCCGATGTGGCACATGTCCCGGCTGGGCGCCTGGCCCAATCAGGGGATGATCGTCTTCAACAGCTCCAAGTGTTCGCGTAAGTGTTCGCGTAGTTGCCAAGTATTCGCGTAGTTGCGAAGTAAGTGTATTCGGAACGGGGCAGGTAACGAATCGATATTAATATCGCGAAGCGTAACACGCACGATGCGCGCAGCTGGGCGGCAATTATTGCCCGGCCATGCTGCACGCTTGGGTGCCGGCCAGGCTTCGACAAGCTGTCGACTCGGCTGGTGGCTCCGCGAATTCGCACCGGAGACCACAGCAGATGCGACGCCGTCGGCGCGATCACCGAGTTGTTCACCGAGTTCGGCTACGCGGGCTACTTCGACATCGATGACATACGGCGGCCGATCGAAGAGTTCGACGCAGCTGAGTATCAGAACCCGGCGAACGTCGACCGCCCAAAGGACGGCTGGGCGATCCCTGGCGTCGACGTCAACAACGGCGAACTCGGTCCCAGCGCCTGAATACGTTAGTGAGTCAGGTCACAATCGAGGCCGGAATTGTCACGCTTGGCCGGCCTGCGGTGTCTCCAGGGCACAAGTCCCGCAAACATAGGAGACAGCAATGACCGACCTACCCGACCAGAAAACTCATGTCGTCGTCATCGGCGGCGGATACGCCGGAACCCTGGCGGCCAACCGGCTGCGGCAGCGTCCCGACATCGAAATCACGCTGGTGAATTCCCGCCCGGTTTTCGTCGAGCGAATCCGCTTGCACCAATTGTCGCAGACACCGGCGCCGCCACCGCCGATTACGCCACGCTGCTGGGCGAGGGAGTACGGCTGATCGTGGACACCGTCGAGCGCATCGAGAACGCCGACCGGCGGGTGCAGTTGGCGTCGGGCGCCGAGCTGAACTACGACTACCTGATCTATGCCGTCGGCAGCACCGGCGCGCAGCCCACCGATCTGTCTCGAGTGCCGGGCGCCGCCGAATTCGCCCATTCGGTCGCCGACCTGGAAGGGGCGCAGCGGCTGCACTATGCGCTGGCCGACCTGCCGCACAACGCGCCCATCACCGTGGTCGGCGCCGGATTGACCGGTATCGAGACGGCCTCCGAGCTTGCCGAACAGGGACGCCCGGTGACGCTGCTCTGCGGCGGGACACTGGGACCGTCGCTGAGCAATCGGGGTCGGCGTTCGGTGGCCAAACGGCTGCGCAAACTCGGCGTCAGCGTGCTGGAATACGTTGCCGCGAGCGAGGTGCGCTGGAATGCCGTGGTGCTCTCTGACGGGGCGGTGCTGCCGAGTGCGGCGACCGTGTGGACGGCAGGATTCGGGGTGCCCGACCTGGCCACCCGCAGCGGGTTGCGCACCGACCCGCTGGGCCGACTGCTCACCGACGAAACACTGACCAGCCTTGACGACGAACGTGTCGTCGCCGCCGGTGATGCGGCCGCGCCATCGGGTCAGCCGTTGCGGATGAGCTGCCAGGCCGCCGGGCCATTGGGGGCCCAGGCCGCCAACACCGTGCTCAGCCGCATCGCGGGAACCGCGCCGGCGCTGCTGAACCAGGCGTTCACGGGGCAGTGCATCAGCGTGGGTCGCGCGCACGCCACCATCCAGTTGGCGCGCAAAGACGACACACCGGTCAACGTGGTCGTGGCCGGCCGAAGCGCCGCACCCATCAAGGAAGCGGTCTGCAAGGCCACCCTATGGGGCATCCGGCGCGAGGCCGCAAAGCCCGGCTCGTACTTCTGGATCAAGGGCGGCAAACGGGCGCAGCAACTGCCCGTCGACTACCAGGCAACGCTGCGATGACCGTCAATGGTGAGCACGCCGAACGGTTCACCCTGCTGCGGCCGTTGCTGTTCACCATTGCCTACGAAATCCTCGGCTCAGCAACCGAATCCGACGATGTCTTGCAGGACAGCTATCTGCGGTGGGCGGCCGTTGACCTGTCGACGGTCAACAACACCAAGTCCTATCTGGCCCAACTGGTCACCCGTCAGGCGCTCAACGCATTACGGGCCGGGGCGCGCCGCCGCGAGGAGTACGTCGGCCCGTGGCTGCCTGAGCCACTGTTGCTCGACGACCAGGATCCGTCAGCTGATGTTGTTCTGGCGGAATCGGTTTCGATGGCCATGCTGGTGCTGCTGGAAACACTGAGCCCCGACGAACGAGCAGTGTTCGTGCTGCGCGAAGTGTTCGGTTTCGACTACGCCGAGATCGCCGACGCGGTCGGCAAACCGGCGCCAACCGTACGACAGGTGGCACACCGGGCCCGGGAACACGTGCACGCGCGGGGCAAGCGGCGCGGCGCTTCGCCCCAGACTGACCCACAGCGCAACGCTGAGATCACCGCCCAGTTCCTGGCCACTGCGGCCAGCGGTGACGTGGAAGCGCTGATGGCGATGCTGGCGCCGGACGTGACCTGGATGGCCGACAGCGGCGGCAAGGTTTCCGCGGCACGGCGGCCGGTGGTCGGCGCCGAGCGGGTTGCCCGGGCCGTCGCCGGGCTGATACGCATAGCCGGGGCGGCGCTGCGCGTGGAAACGGTGACCTGCAACAGCGCGCCGGCGGTGTTGTTCTACCTCGGCGAACAGCTCGAGGGCGTCATCACGCTAGAGATCGCCGGGGACAAGATCACCAACTTCTACACGATGCGCAACCCGGACAAGCTCGCCGCCCTCGCGACCGCTCGCGACATCAGCCGCAGCTAGCCGACGCCGGCCCTGGGGTGCGAATATCCACCCTTCTGTCAAGCTAGGGCGGTGCGAATCGAGCGGCTCGGCGACCTCGGCGAGGCACCCCGGGTGCTGCGTGCCGTGGGTGATGCCACCGGCCGGCTCGGTCTGCCGCCGCCGGCCGCCCTGACCGGCGACTGGTTCGGCGCCCTGGCGGTGATCGCGCCGAGTGTGGCGGTGCTGCCGGTGGCGCCCGCTGACGCTTTCGCGGTCCAACTCGGCTCGCAGGTATCGGAGTGCGGCGCGGTGGGCGGCGGCTGGGTCGGGTGCCTGTCTTATCCGGACGCCGGCGCCGACGGGCGGGGAAACCGGATACCGGAAGCCGCCGGCGGCTGGACGGACTGCGTGCTGCGCCGCGACCGGGACGGGCAGTGGTGGTTCGAAAGCCTTTCTGGTGCGTCCATGCCGGACTGGCTGGCCGCCGCGCTGGCCGCGACGCCGGCTCCCATCCGCGACTGCCGGATCGACTGGGACGTGGCCGACCGGCAGGCACACCGCGGCGGGGTGCTGGCCTGCCTCGACGCGATCGGCGCGGGCGAGGTCTACCAGGCCTGCGTGTGCACGCAGTTCACCGGGACCGTCGCCGGGGCCCCGCTGGACTTCTTCATCGGCGGCGTGGCACGAACATCGCCGGCCCGGGCGGCCTACGTCGCCGGTGCGTGGGGTGCGGTGGCGTCGCTGTCTCCGGAACTTTTCCTGCAGCGCCGCGGTGCGGTCGTGACGTCGAGCCCGATCAAGGGCACCTTGCCGCTGGATGCCTGGCCGTCGGCGCTACGGGCTTCGCCAAAAGAGGTGGCGGAGAACATCATGATCGTCGACTTGGTCCGCAACGACCTCGGCCGGGTGGCGATCACCGGCACGGTACGGGTGCCTGAGCTGTTGGTGGTGCGACGGGCCCCAGGCGTGTGGCATTTGGTGTCGACCGTTTCGGCACAGGTTCCGGTCGAGTTGCCGATGTCGGCACTGCTGGACGCCGCCTTCCCGCCAGCGTCTGTCACCGGCACACCCAAACACCGTGCCCGGCAACTGATTTCGCAGTGGGAATCTCGTCGACGTGGAATATATTGCGGCACAGTCGGTTTAGCGTCTCCCGCGGCCGGATGTGAGCTCAATGTCGCGATTCGCACCGTGGAGTTCGACGCGCGGGGCCGGGCCGTGCTGGGCGTGGGCGGCGGCATCACCGCCGATTCCGATCCCGACGCCGAATGGGCGGAATGCCTGCACAAGGCCGCGCCCGTCGTCGGGCTGCCCTACCGCACCAGCGCGGCTTCAGTCGGTTAACCCTCGCGGCGCGACTGCAGCACCGCGTCGTAGAGCTGGCGCGAACGCACTCCTGGATGCGACCCGGCGACCTCGCCACAGGCGTCCTTGACCCGAGCGCCGTCGGCGACGAGGTCCTCCACTTGGGCTACCAGCGAGGGCAAGTCGGCGCGCGGGGTCGCGCCGCCCAGCACGACGGTGATCTCGCCGAGCACGCCGTCGGCCGCCCAGGCCGCGAGCTCGTCCAGCGATCCGCGCAGCACTTCCTCGTGCACCTTGGTCAGCTCGCGGCAGACCACGGCCGGCCGCTCACCGCCGAGCTCCTCGACGGCATCGCGCAGGCACGCGGCTAACCGGCGCGGCGATTCAAAGAAGACACAAGTGCGTCGCTCGTCGGCCAAGACGGCCAGCCATGTTCTGCGTGCGGCACTTTTGCGTGGGGCGAAACCCTCGAAGCAGAACTTCTCCGACGGCAGACCCGATAAGGCCAGGGCGGTCGTCACCGCGGACGGCCCGGGTAAACAGGTCACCGGGAGCCCGGCCTCGACACACGCCCCGACCAGCCGATAGCCCGGGTCGCTGATCAGCGGCATGCCGGCGTCGCTGACCACCAACACCGTCGCCCCGGCTTTGATCTCGTCGACCAACGCCGGCACCCGCGCGGCCTCGACCTGGTCGAACATGCTGATCACCCGTCCGGTGATCGTGACGTCGAGCGCGGCGGCGAGCGTTCGCACCCGCCGAGTGTCCTCGGCCGCCACCACATCGGCATCGCGCAGCGCATTGATCAGCCGCGCCGAGGCATCCGACGGCTGGCCCAATGGGGTCGCACCGAGCAACAGGCGACCATAGGACATGACGGACAGCCTACGATCGACACCGATGTCTGCCCCGCCCAGCGAAACGCCGATCGCCGTCCAGGAGCGTGTCGTCCCGGTCGTCAGCCCCGGGCCGTTGGTGCCAGTCGCAGATTTCGGGCCCACCGACCGCTTCCGCGGCTGGGCAGTCACCGGCGTCATCACCCTGCTGGCGATGATCACCAGGTTCGTCAACCTGGGCTCGCCAACCGATGCCGGCACACCGATCTTCGATGAGAAGCATTACGCGCCGCAAGCCTGGCAGGTGCTGCATAACCATGGGGTGGAAGACAACCCCGGGTTCGGTTTGGTGGTCCACCCGCCGGTCGGCAAGCAACTGATCGCGATCGGCGAGGCGATCTTCGGTTACGACGGCGTGGGCTGGCGGTTCACCGGCGCGCTGCTGGGCGTGGTGATGGTGACGCTGGTGACGCGGATCGTGCGCCGGATCAGCCGCTCGACAATTGTCGGCGCCATCGCCGGCGTGCTGCTCATCTGCGACGGCGTCAGCTTTGTCGCCGCGCGCACCGCGCTGCTCGACGGGTTGCTGACCTTCTTCGTGGTCGCGGCGTTCGGCGCGCTTATCGTCGACCGCGATCAAGTCCGCCAACGGATGCACGTCGCACTGCTGGAGGGCCGCAGCACGGCGACGGTGTGGGGTCCGCGGCTGGGGGTGCGGTGGTGGCGCTTCTTGGCGGGGGTCCTCCTCGGATTAGCTTGCGGGACAAAGTGGTCCGGCCTTTACTTCGTGGTTTTCTTCGGCGCAATGTCGTTGGCCTTTGACGTGGCCGCGCGCCGCCAGTATCAGGTGAGCAGGCCGTGGCTGGGGACGTTGCGACGTGACCTGATCCCCACCGGGTATGCGCTGGGCGTCATTCCCGTCGCGGTGTACTTGGCTAGCTACGCACCGTGGTTCGCCTCCGAGACCGCGATCGACCGGCACGAGGTCGGCCTGACCATTGGCCCGCAGAGCGTTGTCCCTGTCCCCGATGCCCTTCGCTCGCTGTGGCACTACAGCGCCAAGGCGCTGGAGTTCCATGCAGGGCTGACCAATGCCGCTGGCAACTACCACCCGTGGGAATCCAAACCGTGGAGCTGGCCGATGTCGTTGCGGCCGGTGCTCTACGCCATCGATCAGCAGAACGTCGGCGGGTGCGGCGCGCAATCCTGCGTCAAGGCCGAGATGCTGGTCGGCACCCCCGCGATGTGGTGGCTGGCGGTACCGGTCTTGCTGTACGCCCTCTGGCGATCGGCCATTCGCCGGGACTGGCGCTACGCGGTGGCACTCGTCGGTTACTGCGCCGGGTGGCTGCCGTGGTTCGCCGACATCGACCGGCAGATGTACTTCTTCTACGCCGCGACGATGGCGCCGTTCCTGGTGATGGCCATCGCGCTGATTTGCGGCGATATCTTGCATCGACCGGGCCAAAGCCGGGAAGGCCGGACCCTGGGGCTCATCGCCGTGAGCTGTTACGTGGCATTAGTGGTGACCAACTTCGCCTGGCTGTTCCCGGTGCTCACCGGTCTGCCGATCTCACAAGAGACCTGGAACATGGAGATCTGGCTTCCCAGCTGGCGGTGATTTTGCGGCGATCTCGGCGCTAAAGAAGGTCGCGGGCGACGGGACAGGACATGCACCGCGGACCGCCACGACCGGTACCCAACTCGGACCCCGCGATGGTCAGCACTTCGATACCCGCCTCCTGCAGGCGGGCGTTGGTCTGCACATTGCGTTCGTAGGCGACGACGACACCGGGCGCTAAGGCCAGCGTGTTGTTGCCGTCGTCCCACTGTTCGCGGTCGGCGATGACGGGATCTAACCCGGTATCAATGACCCGCAGTTTGTCGATCCCCATCGCCTTGGCCGCGGCTTCCAGAAACGACGTTTCATCGCTGATGCTCACACCATCGGGCGTGCGCTGGATAGTGAAGGCCGAAAGCTTCTCGACGACGTTGGCGTACATCACCACCGTGTCGATGTCGACCATCGTGCACACCGTATCCAGGTGCATTTGCGCGCGTCGCTGGGCGATCGGCACGGCCAGCACCGTATGCGCTAGGTCATCGTCAAAAAGACTGCGCGCCAACGCTTCTGCGCCAGCAGGAGTGGTCCGCTCCCCCACCCCGACCGCGACGACACCCGGGGCGAGCAGCAGCACGTCACCGCCCTCGACCGGAGCGGTGCGTGATTCGTAGGCGCGCCGCACCCCGGTGAACCGCGGGTGATGAGCGTAGATGAGGTCGGTCAGCGACGCCTCGCGAATTCGGGCCCGCAGCGCCAGCGACGGGATCACCACCCGCGGACCGATCCAAATCGACGAGTCACGGGTGAACACCAGATTCGGCAGGGGCTCGATGACGAAATCCGCCCCGTGGTGCATGCGAATCACCAGCGACATGTCGGTCCGGGTGTCAGACGGCAGCTCGTTGAACGTCATGCCGGCCATCAGCACGTGCGCAAGCTTGGCCGGGTCCAGGCCGCGCAGGTGAGTAGAAAGCTCTTGTGCCAGCGGCACTCCGAGGCGGCGCGCATCGACGGCGGCGGCGACGCCCTGCATCCGGGCGGCTCCGCTGTGGCTGAGCGCCTGGGTCAGCAGGTCGGACAGCAGCAGTACCTCCACCCCGCGCGACCGCAGCAGCTCGGCAAACCGGTCGTGCTCCTCCTGGGCGCGAGCGACCCAGGGCAAACCGTCGAACAGCAGCTGGTCATTATTACGGGGATTAAGCCGCCGCAGCTCGGCGCCGGGGCGGTGCAGAATGGCGACCCGCAGCGTTCCGACCTCGGAATTGGTGCTCAGCTTAATGCCACCCACAGCTAAACCGTAGCCGTGCCGATCCTGACCGTCGCGCCACACCCGAGGCGGCCCTGGTGACCCGGCGAGTCCGAATTGATCGAACGGATGTGCGATAGGGTGTGCGGTGTGGGACCGCGGTGCAGGGCTCGCTGTTCGGACTGGCCGGGTTGACGACGGTGGCGTGAGCCGACGACGGCGGCGGGGCTGACGGTGTGGGTGCTGGCGGATGGCCGCATGCAGTCACCACCACGGTGAGCACCGCACCAATCCAGAACGGCCGCATGCCCGTTGATATCACGAGCGTGCGGACTCAGCCGAGCGCCTCAACAACTTGGCGGGCAACGCGGTTGATCTCGTCCGCCAACTCACCCTTGATGCCCAGGTCGCGCCGGCGGGGCACCTCGATCACCGTCGTAATCACCCCGATGTCTTCGCGCTGCCAGACCGCACCATAGTGATCCATGATCGCGCGCATCGGCGCATTATCGGAAAGCATCCGCGCCGAGAATCTTTCGACGCCGCTGGCCTCGGCGGCGATGGACAGCGCGCCGATCAGAAAGCTCCCGATCCCCCGGCCCTGATGGGCGTCGGCGACGGTGAACGCGATCTCGGCGAGGGTCGGATCGGTCTCGTCGCGAACAATAGATTGCGTTTACGCGTTTACCCTGTGACCGACCGGCACCAAGTCCGATGCAGCCGCATTCAAACCTAGCAAACGTTCGGCGAGCAATAGCTCTCATCCGAATAGAACCGATCCTGTTGCCCCACTCCGGATAAGCGCCTGATCGAGTTGTGCTCAGGACACATGTCTCCAAGCTCTTATAATTAGATCCGAACAAAGCTTGTTGAATTCTCGTGAACCTGGGCCAAAATGGTCACAACTCGTGCGTCAGGGCATTGACTACGACCGCCCTTCCGAAAAGCTGAGAAGATTCGAACCGTGGCTTCGAATGCGTACACGCAGTTCAGAGTTCCCGCCCTGGACGTTGCGAATTCATTACTGATCCTACCGCGGACCGGTCGCGGGTATTGCCGTGCAATAAGCCATTGCTGCAAACCTCGTCACACCAACGACGTTCAGCTCCAGCGTTGACCAGCATTCGCGAAGCCGTCTTACAGGGTTTTCGCAGGTCGACCCTGGGCGCTGGGAACTGAATCCGGGCAGCATTCCGAGTGCCAGGTACGCGAAAATTTGTGAGCGCGCGGTATCCCCAAGTTGCAGATTAAATCACCGGTCAGCCAGGTACCGGATCGGCTACCCACCGCCACTCCCTTAGGTTTCGTCTAGCCGAAGATTACCGGACGGTAACAAAAAACGCTGCGACGCTTTGCGTCATTGGGCACATCATTCCAGCTTAAGAAAACTGTGTTTAGTATTTGAGGGCGCTGTGATTTGTAATATGATGACCCTCGGTACGCTTGGCCGTTCACATCCCCCGAGTCCGGGCTTCGTTGAAAAGGAAGGCCCACAGAACGGCTAACAGTGTCCTGCAGGGCCGTGGTTCGCAGAAGGCCATAAATCCATCCCATACGTACCAAAGGCGCCGGAAAGGTAAACGAGAAGTCGGCGCCCTGACATGAAGGACGTCGATGACCGTAATTTCGCTGGATACCGTGAGCATCGAGGAATTCCGACTCCAGGAAAGTCTCAGTTGGCACGATCCCGACGTCGACTGCACGCTGGTGCTTTCCCAGCCGTCTGCTGACCCCGACTTGTGGACCGAGTATGCACACGGCGCACAGCAAAGCTATCGCAAGCACGGTGTGGAGGGCGCCCTCGATGTTGACGCTTTGTGCACCGGTGCCGATACGGTCATGTTCTTGGCCGCGATCGACCGCACCGGAAAGATGGTAGCGGGCGTTCGGGCCAAGGGTCCACTGCGGTCGGCCGACGACTCGCACGCGGTTGCTGAATGGGCGGGACAGCCCGGCCAACAGACCGTCCGCGCCATGATCAACGACCGGGTGCCATTCGGCGTCTTGGAGATGAAGTCGGCGTGGGTAACCGACGATCCCGACAAGAATCGGTGTCTCACCGCCGCTCTTGCCCGCAGCGGTTTTCATATGATGGCCCTGCTTGACGTCCAATTCTGCATGGCGACAGCGGCCGCTTACGTATTGAACCGGTGGCGTTCGTCCGGAGGGGTCGTGGCAGCCATTCCCGCGACGCCCTACCCCGACGAGCGGTACCAAACCAAAATGATGTGGTGGGACCGGCGCGATTTCGTCAAGTACGCGGAGCCAGAACAGGTCGCCAAGATCCTCATGGAAACGAACCACCTGACTCGAGAGTTTGACCGTTACGAGACCGTGCCTGCCTAGTCGGTCGAGCGTGATAGCGCATCACGACTACTCCACCCGAGCGGGCGAGAGCTGCTTGGCAGCGTAGTCGCGGACCGGCCTGGGGTGCCTAAGCGCCTACACCGTAGAAGTCCATTGGTATGACGCGCTTGGCGAGCAGCGACCCCATCGCCGCGCTATCCAGGGGGCGGGACAGTAGAAAGCCCTGCGCGCGCTTGCACCCGAGACCAAGCAGGGTTTTCGCCGCGCTTACGGTTTCGACGCCCTCGGCCACCACGTCGAGTTCGAAGGCATCCGCCAAAGCCACAATCGATTGGACGATGGCTAGGTCACCCACATTGCTGCCGAGATCACGGACAAATCCTCTGTCGATCTTGAGCGTGTCGACGGGAAGAGATTTCAAGTACGCCAGTCCGCTGTAGCCGGTGCCGAAGTCATCGATAGCAATCTGTACGCCAATGTCCTTCAATCCGGTGAGCGTTTTTCGCGTGGCATCGATGTCTGCGACCACGACGCTTTCGGTAATTTCCAGACAGACCGAGCTCGCATCGAGCCCGAACTCGTCGATGGTTGCGGCAACCGAGTCGATGATTCCGTCCGCAACGAGTTGCACGGGCGATACGTTGACAGCCAGCACCGCACCCTGCCCCACACCGCGCGATTGCCAGAGCCCGAACTGCGTACAGGCTGACCGCATTACCAGACGGCCCAGTTTTCCCGCCAGGTTGATCGATTCGACGACGCCGATGAACGAATCGGGCATTAGCAGCCCGCGAGTCGGGTGTTGCCAACGGATGAGGGCCTCGGCGCCCAGGACCACGCCGGTTTGCATGTCGAATTCCGGCAGGTAATGCACCACCAGGTCGCCGCTCCCGCTATCGATGCTGTCTTGCAGGAGCAATTCGATTTCGTTGCGGAACGATTCCTCTGCAGCCATTTCCGGGCTAAAAGCTACGACTTTGGCCCCGCCTGAACGTTTGGCCGACCGGGTGGCCTGATCCGCCCGGCGCAGCAGGTCGGAGCTGCTGTCGCGTCCTGGTGCGCCCGTGGCGACGCCGATACTGACGGAACGGGTCAGCCTCTCGCCGTCAATCACGATTTGCTTGCGAAGTTGACTCTGCAGGCGTTGAGCGAAAGCCGTGGCGCTGTCGATGTTCATTGGCTTGGTAGGCACGACCACAAACTCGTCACCCCCGAAACGGGCGATGATCGAGGGAACGTCGGTGACCGTGCACAACAGCGCGGCGAAGGCCTCGATAAACCCGTCGCCGGCGTTTTGACCCAGCTGATCATTGACGACCTTGAACCGGTCCAGATCCAGGAACAAAACCGAGATTGGGCCCGATCGTCTCTTCACCAGTCGCGCGTCCAGGTCAGCTATCAGCGCCCTGCGATTCAACAGGCCGGTCAGGTCATCGTGTTCAGCGAGATAGCGGATATGCTCCTCGGCGACGACGCGGGCTTGCAGCTGCGCAAAGAGCGTGGCAATCGCCTGCAGGGCATTGAGCTCCTCCGGCAGCCATTCCCGGTCTCCGAACTTGACGAAGCCCAGGATGCCGGTGGTGAGGTCACCGGACAACAACGGCACGCAGGCGAGAGAGCTGGCGGGGACGCCCGTGCCCTCCTCGATATTCTGCTGATAGTCGGCGTTCGCCGGCTCAGGACGCAGGACGTCGGGCTCTTTCATTGTTTCGGCCCTGGCGAAAACCGAGTCGGCGTCGGCGAAATACACCACACCGATCGGGTCGGGGTCGGGAACGTCCGTGCGTGGCGGCCATGAAGCTACGAGCACTGTCGCGTGGATCGTGTGGTCGTTGTGGCGCAGGAAACCGAAATCCACGCCGAAGTGGCTAACCAAGTCAGCGAGCACTCGTTCACTGATCGCGACGTGGCTGGCCGTCGTGGCCGCCATCATTTCGGCGGCCGCCGCAGTGACCAAATCGTCCAACGAGCCGGGCATTCCCCCTACGGTAGCCCGCAATTGACGTTACAGGAAACGGACGCGCTCAATACTGCGCCGGCTTCGCACCGAAGTCGGGCCACTGAAGGCTAATCGCAACACGAGCGCGACAAAACTGTCAGGAGGCGTATGGACGAGTCTCCGGAAGGCTTTCATTAATTC
>Ga0182030_10007992_pt1 | contig 21987 bp, 14 predicted proteins | sample 812S3MmetaG_FD_121299 | JGI IMG/M metagenome (GOLD analysis project Ga0182030, IMG submission 121299) | Permafrost microbial communities from Stordalen Mire, Sweden - 812S3M metaG (Illumina Assembly) | ecosystem: Environmental > Terrestrial > Soil > Wetlands > Permafrost | place: Sweden... | reverse complement strand
CTTGTAGTGTTCGCCACCCAAATGTTCCCGTTTTGGTCGATAGCCACGCAATTGGGGCCTGTGCCAACGGGGTAGGTGCCCACCACGGTTCCGGCTGTGTTGACCTTGACAACGCTGTTCGTGTTGGAGACAGTCACCCAAACGTTGTTGGATGCGTCAATCGCTAATCCTTGGGGGGCACTGCCTACTGTAACTGTTGCGAGGAGGGCACCCGCTGAACTGAGTTTCAGCATCGAGCTTCCGCTTGAGTTGGGAACCCATAGGTTGCCAATGCTGTCGAAGGCGATTCTGCGAGGCCCATTGATCCCGGTTGGCGTGTAGGTGTTGACGAGCGCACCAGCCGATGTGTACTCGATAACGCCCGAGACCGTGTTATTGCCCACCCAAACGTTTCCGGTCGCGTCGATGGCTATACCGCGAAGATTGCCGGTTACCGCAATGGTTTGCAAAACCGTGCCAGTTGGGGACATCTGAAGGATGACGGCGTTACCAGCAATCCAGACATTGCCCGAACCGTCAAACGCGATGTCGGCTGGGGTGGTTACGCCCGTTGTGTTGTAGGTAGTGATTGTGCCTACCGTTCCTGTCGGAGAGGTGCCAAACGAGACTGGAGCAGCAACTGCGGTTCCACCCCACTGAGCCACGTCGGTGGGTTGGTTTACCACTGCTGCCGCAATGGCTGCTGCAATGGCTGCCGCAGTCGGCGGTGTCAGCGTAGTGACCTGTGCAGTGGGAAGTGGTGTGGTCGGTGGATTGGAGACTATCGCAGAGGCGATAGTCACAGCGGTCGGGGCGGCTACAGCAGTACCAATTGCAGCGGCTGTCGGTGGAGTAAGCGAAGTGACAGTTGCGGTCGGCAGGGCAACCGGAACGCTCGCTGATGCAAGTTGCGTGCCTGTGAGCAAGTCAGCGGACACCGCAGTACCGATTGCCGCAGCGGTGGGCGGCGTGAGTGTTGTGACCTGAGCGGTCGGCAACGGTGTCGTCGGTGGATTGCCGACAATGGAGCTTGCAATCGCAGCCGCTGTGGGAGCAGCGACTGCTATTCCAATGGATGCCGCAGTAGGCGGAGTCAGGGTTGTTACTGTCGCTGCCGGCAACGAAACCGGCAGTGGGTTGGTCAGAGCGGCAGATACAGCCGAGCCAATCGCAGCCGCAGTTACCGGAGTGGGTGGAGTAAGAGCGGTCACCGTCGCAGAAGGCAGGGAAACTACATCAGCGGAAGTAAGAGCACGAATGGAACGCGGGTCGATGACCGCGCTGGAGACGACGATCTCCGCAGGCCATGCGTTCGCAAGAACAGCCGGTGTGCCCTGGTTCGCCGTGACAGAACCGCTCACAGTGGAGGCTATCGTGCCGGTGACAGGAAGTGGGTTAGCGAGAGCCGCGCTCACGGCTGATCCGATTGCGGCTGCTGTAACCGGGGTCGGTGGAGTCAGTGATGTGATTACACCAGTTGGAAGGGTGACAGCCAACGAGTTTGCGGCGGTTTGTGTGCCGAGAGCAGCGGGAAGCTGCATGCTGTTCACCGGCTGCGTAGCCTGGTAGGCACCAGAAACAGCAACCGTACCGCCGACAGAAGATACGGCCACAGTTCCCGATACTGGCTGTGTTACTCCTGACCCATCTACCAGAAGCGGGTGAGTGCCGTTGATGTCCGAGTTGTTGACAACTTCCACAGCGCTAGCCACAGATGAGATGGCCACAGTTCCCGATATGGGCTGTGTCACTCCAGAGCCGTCTACCAGAAGTCTGTGTGTACCGTTGATGTCGGTGTAGTTTGTAACTTCCACCGAGCCGGCGGTGATGTTGGCGGTGACTGTACCAGAAACAGGGAGCGGGTCGGGAATAGCCGCAGCTACGGCTGTGCCAATGGCCGCTGCTGTGGGCGGAACCTGAGGGTTGCTGACCTCCACATTCAGGCTTCCGCTTGTTGAGGAGATCGGATTGCCGCTGCCGTCTTCTAGTCTTACGGTTTCGATGTAGCTCACTGCTTAACTCCCTGCTTCACGCCCTTGTTCCACGCCACTTGACCTAAGTGCGCGTCTATCACAATAACTTCGCTAGTAAATCCACCAAGCGCTTCCATCTGCAACCAGGTCCACACACGAGCCGAAAGCCGAGACTATCAGTGTTGAAGAACCGTCGATCTGTCCGGACGAAGGCACTATCGTCACTGTATTCGAGTCTACGCTGACCTTCTTTACGCTTACGGTCGAATCCACTGTAGGTGCAGGCAAGGTTACCGTGAAGCCCGCTCCGGTTGTCGTGCATAGGACCATCTGTCCAGAGGCTGCGGTGTAGGCCGCTGACTTCGAAACTACGACGACTGCCCCGCCGCCGCCACCTCCAGCAGGTCCAGTTGGACCGGTAGGTCCTGGTGGCCCTGGAGGCCCTGGAATAGGCATAATCATCTCGCCCAATCCAGAAGCGACATTCAAGTAAGGCCTTATTACTACGGTACTTGTACCATTGCGTACTACTACAGTGTATGCTCCATATACCACATAGATTGTCGACGCCCAACTACCGTCCGAGTTGAGTTCAGATTGACCCCTGGCATATGCAGGAAGTTGATTCCCTATCTGCCAGTCATCGTATTCAAACACATACAGCGTGTATGTCTCCGGTGATGCCACCTCAGTTACTGTTAAAGCACCCGTAGTTGGGTAGTCCTGGTCAAGCGCTATATAGCTGGGCGGGGGTTGGAAGTCGCTTGGAGATTGTATCTGCTCTACATCTTCGACTCTAGTGTCAGTGGGAGCGTCGTATATCTCGACGTAATCCTCCCCTTGCGTGGTCGGTGTATAACTGGCATAGTATCGGCCGGCTCCTATCTCCGCGATGGTGATAACATCCGGCGGAGCTAGATTGTTGCGAGTGAAAGTTACAGCAAAGTCAGACTGCACACGACCGGTTATAGGGACTTCAAACGAGTCGGCTAGACGGAAGTATATGTAGCGGATTGTACCTACCATTGCCATAGGAAGCTTTCGTTACGCTGTGTTTGTGATCGTACCCGGAGGAAGCTTTCCGTCAGCGATTAGTTTGGTGAACAGTAGTCCACACATGACGTCCTCGACTGTGGCTCCTGCTGGCGGTGCCGGAGCTACCTGCGCAAAGAAGGTTAGTACAGAAGCATTCCTGTAGTTAACGACCTCCTGCCATCCGTTGGTCGTCTCCGTAAGGGTTATATCCAACTCTCCGGTCCCAATCTGGGCCAGAGCAGGCGTTGTTGTAAACCATACGGAAGTGATGGCCAAAGCTGCGACAGTAACCGGACTGCCAAGCCCTCCTAGCGTAACTGGTGTGGTGAGAGTGTAAATCGTGGACATGGCCTCTCCTTAGTAGATGCGCTGGCAGATAGCATAGCTTGTTGTCTGGATCGAAACCGTGTCTGACATGGAAGCGATAGCGTAGATCCTGATGGTGTGTGATCCGGCAGACAGCCCAGTGATAGAGGCGAAGAACGGGGCCGTGAACTCAGCTCCCGAGCCCGACGGAGTACCTATTGCCACGTTCCCATACAAAGTCGAAGTGTTTCCGTCGACTACTATGGCTAAGTTAATAGTAACGCCTTGCCCGGTACCTATGATCGATGCCTGGATATTAAACGTGTCACTAGCTCCAGAGGAGGTCGTTGACCAACCTAAGCCGTTGATCGCGGACCATGAAGCTGGAACGAGGAAGTACGTATAGCCAGTTGTCACGGCCGCGTTAGCCGACGAGGTAATCACACGGCTGGCCGTGCTCATCTCCGAGCCGTCCGGAAACAGAATCATGTTTGCGCTCATCGTGCCAGTAGTGATATTGGCGGCGTTTAGATTGACCACGTCTACGAGAGAGGCATCGAGTGTGCCAGTAGTGATCATGGTGGCAGTTACAGCCCCGACAGCTATTTTACCTGCTGTCACAGCACCGGCAGCAATAGCACCGGCCGTGATTGCTCCGGCGGCGATCGCTTCGGCCGTGACTGCTCCGGCTGCTATCTGTCCAGCTATAATCTGCCCGACGATCAAGGAAGCCTGAATACTACCCTGGGTCCAGATAGCTCCAGTAGATTCATAAAGGCCAGGCGCATAAGAACCGTCGGTTACTGTCAGGTACACGAAGTTACCGGCAGCGACTGTGGTGGCGGCAGGCATAGCGGTAACGACCAAAACCTTGCCAATCGCACTCTCTGCAAGAGCCATAGCAGCAGCAGCAGAAGCTGCTGCATCGATCGATCCTGTCAATGCAGTCTGTGCTGTAGCGTTGATGGCCGTAACAATAGCGGCTAGCAATGCGTCTTGGGCCGTGTATACTGCCTCAAAGTCAGAGGCAAGGACAGTGCCTGTTACTGCACCAGTCATCGGGGTATTCACAGCAAAGTCCAAGAACGTGCTGCCCAAAACTGCCACATCAGCGACAAGACTGGTCATTGCCGCATCGTATGCGGCCGTCGAAACACCCACAGCGGCAGCCTGCGTATCGTACAACCCAACACCGCCATCCCAGTCTATTACCAAAGCATCGTAGTCCGGAATCAGCTGCATCTTCTCTGCCGGAGTCAGGACAGTGGTTCCTGTTATCTCAGCCAAGAGTGCCGTAGCAGCGGCTGCAGCTGCAGTAGCGGATGCCGCTTCAGCAGTCGCGGTAGCGGCTGATTCGGTTGCAGTATTGATTAGCAGTAGAGATGCTCCAGCAATGGCATTGAGAAGAGTTTGCTCTGCTGAATACACAGCAACGAAGTTGGCCTGGAAGACTGTCCCTACAATAGTTGTGTCTCCTGGCGTCACATCCCACGCAGTTGGGGTAGTCAGGGTTGACAAGTAAGCTGTCAGGCTGCCGATAGAGTTATCATAGGTGGTCCTCTCGGTAGTGATCCCAAATGACTCTGCTTGCTCGTCTATACCAGGCTGCGCATTGACTATATTGGTGTAGAGCATAATTACGGCAGCCTTGTTTCCTGAGCTAAGCACATTCGAACTGGCAATGTTCGCTAACTCTGCCTCAGCAGCCTCGACTGTCACCGTGAGCGCTGCCACCTCGCTCAATGTGGCGATATTCACATCCGCTATATCGAGTGATGTTTGCGCAGCCAATGTAGCCAGATAGATAGGATTCCCAGACCCATCTACCTGCCCATTGCCATACCGGTCTACCGACCGGAGAGCAAAGATAGCTGTGACTTTGTTATTGATGGTTGGGCTGAGATCCGTCCAGGTATTGGCCTTGCCGTCGGAAGTGCCAGAGACTTCCACTATCTTAATCAGCAGTGAATCTGGTACGAACCCAGGCGCGGTCGAAGCTGTCTGCTTCCTCCAGATCTCATACACACAACTGAAGTAACTCTGGTCCGTGCCGTTGGTCCAGTTAAGCTGGAAGGATCCCAGAGCCGGAGTCGCAGCAAACCCAGAAGTGTAGGCCACCGGACCGGTGGTGTCTACTGCGGACAAGGCTGCAGTAGAGACCCAAGTGCTTACATTGCCGGAGTTGTCTACAGTAGCTACGCGGAAAGTGTATGTAGTGCTACGGAACTTGTATGGCTCGAGACCTGTAGCTGTGTATGCCTTCGTTCCTCCGGTCGAGTCTGCGACGATCTGCAGGTTCTCCCATATAACGGCAGGGCTTATCAATTTCTCAATCTTGAACCCGTACTGCGTAGATATACCTAAAGCGCTCCAATTGATAACAATAGAGTTGTCTGGATTGATAGTCGGAGCCAACATGGTCGGAGGGGCAGGAGGTATATTACCGGCCGGTTGGTAGTTGTTCAGCTCAGGATACTCGACAGGTACTCTATTACCGTCAGTGTCGCGTCGCGAGACGAAAGCCGCCGCCACATTATTACTGTTGACTGGTGCAATCTCTACTTCAAACTCATTGGCAAGCGCATCCCTTGTAGGTGGATAGGTAGTAACAGGATCTTCCAACCCATCCAACAGATCCGAGTTGGTAATCACCGCTTCACCAGAGTTGAAGGCACTATACCCACCTGTCTGGTAATACCTCCAGTGGATAATGTAGTACGCTGTGTTGGGATCTTCTGTTGCGTCCCATGTTACATTGATTCCTCCCAGAGTGCCGGAATAAGCTATGTTGCTGACGACGCTTGTCGGAGCTGTGGTGTCCTCAGCCGTGGCTTTAGGGGCATTCAACGTGTCGAAAGCAGACTCCCCGTAAGTGTTCACCACCGAAGCCGAATACTGATACGTCAGCCCACTGACAGTGTCGTTATCGACGTATACCGGTAGCTCTCCTAGAGGAAGCGTAGCCACCAAGACCCAGCCAGACAACCCTCCTCCCCACTGCCTCCATATGTGATAGTAAGGACTGTGTATATCTGTACTTGCCGGGAAGGTGAAAGTGATGCTGCCGTCTCCGTTAGCCACGGCAGTGGCAGTGAGCATGCTGAGTTCGGCAGCCACCAGATTCGGCTGTGGAGTGATCGTGACTGGACCCACTATTGCCGAGTCAGTGGTCAGGCCGGAGTAGTTCGAAGCTTTTAGGTAGTACCAGTAATTCCCACCTACACTGTAGCCGATATCAGTAAAGCTGATCCCCCGGAAAGAAGCCTCAGGTAGCAGAGCTAGATCACTCTCCAATGCTGCATTGGTATCTCTGTACAACTCGTAGCCGGCAAAGTCAACCTCGGTATTCCATGTAGTGAGCGTGATCTGTGCTCCAATGGCCAGTGCCGTTACTGTGAAGACTGGTACAGCCGGCGGTACCGTGTTTGGCGTAGTGGAAACTACTAGTGGAGCTGATAAGGACCCTTGTCGACCCTGAAAGTCAGTAGCCGCTACCTGGATCGAATAAGACACCCCTTGGATTAGCCCATTGATACGATAACTGCCCCCCACATTGAGGAAGTAAACGCTAGCCAAGCTTCCATTACCGGTGTATTCAATCGTATAGCCGACTATGTAGAGCGGCGCTGAAGATGCCCAAGTTGGTGTCACTGGGGCTGTCACTTGGATATCGATGTAAGCTTCGGAGGCATCCAGCAATGTTACAACCGGAGCCACAGGAGGGCCTGGTATGAGCGCTCTAACCTGCGCTTTGGTAAAGTACTCCGATGCGTCGAACTGCAGAGCCATATGACCTATCGCGGAAGCCGCTGAGTAGCGGTAGTACTGTCAGACAGAGTGAACGAAGCCAGTACAGCTTGGGCCGGCGACAAGATAGTCAGCACATTGGGATTCTGAGTCTTGTCTATCGTCCAAGTTCCGAACTGGTAGTCGTGTATACCTTGCACGTTGCTTAGCAAGGTCGCCAGCGTAGCATAACTTACCGGATCGGAAGGCAGATTGCTCGTCTTAGCTTGGATGGAAAGCACAACAGTCGACGTGTTTGGGTTGATAGTCGCCAGGTCCGTCAGATGCGCTACGGTCGCATCCAAAGCCACTGTGTCTTGCTGGGCTGTCGTAGCAGCTAAAGCTACAGGCCCGGTTATGTTGGTGTCGCCTAAGTGGAACACTTCCAGCAGTCTGCCATTGATGGTTACACCATCCGCCGCATATGAGACTATGGAAGCGTAATCTCCAACCAACATGCCTGTTGTCGACCACGAGTAAGTATAGACCGCCTGTGTGCCAACAAGCAACGCCATAGGATTAGCGGCCAGAACGCTTGTTCCGGTAGACAGTTGGACCACCATAACAGTAGGCTGTACAGTCACGTTCGGAGCTGTCCCAGCCGAGTTAGTGATTGATAATACTATGGTTTTGAGATCGCCTGGATATAGGCTCACTTACCACCTCCTAAGACATTGGCCAGCCTGTCACCAGTACGGCTATCGTGTTGCCTGTTATCGTCACTGCGGCCGTCAAGCCTCCGGGGACAATTACCGATGGGTCGTTGAGTATGGGCTCGAGGGATAGCAGAATCTGCTCCGGGGTAACTGTACTCGTATCGATCGGAGCAGGGAAGATGATATCTAGCTCCTGGGATAGATCATTACCCACTGCCCACAACTTCTGCTGTATCTTCACATTGCCTGGATCCAGCGGTAACACCAGAGGAGCAATCGGCGACGTTACTGGAGGCACCGATACATTGAGAGCACCAGTGGTGAATGTCCATTGATTAGTGGAACCCAACGGCACTGGCGGGCTAGCGAGATTCTGTACCACTACTCCTGTGGCCGAGGTTAGGTCGCTTCCTATGACCAGAACTGTGTAGATCACATTAGGACGTAGCGGACGAGCTGGACTGAAAGAGGCTACTGTATTGCCCTCGGCCGGCCCTGGAATAGCTATTGAAGAGAAACTGAACGTGCCCTGGATATACTCTCGCCCTGCAACTGGGCGTGGGAACCTAGAGTTCAACTCATCCGGAGATACTACTTGAGATTGACCTGGCCCAGTCAGTGAGAACGTTGCAGGAGTGATGGTAGTTATATCCATCGGCTGATCGAAGTATATGTTGATGCTGGTGCCCAACACTACATCAACGTCGCCTGGATTCGGGTATACCTGGACGATTGTTGGGGCAGCCATTAAGTCTCCCTATCAATCGGAAGCTCATAGACACCGCTCAGGCCGGTGAACTGGGTGGACTTCGGCTTCTCCACACGCAGACGTCCGGTCTCTTTCAGTTCACTCTGCATGCGTTCGTAATCGGCTTCATCCTTTGGAGCGAGTATGTACGAGTTGCCGGCCGCATCCTTTCCTATCAGAACCTTGAGCCCTGTGTCCTCTTCCTTCACGTTGTCCATCAATCCCGACTGGACTGCCTTATCGATGGCTTGGATGGTCTTGTCGACAGCAGTAGGCGCGTTCATGCTGCTGACGTCCAGCAGGATCTTGTCTTCCAGTGCCTTTCGCAGAGGCACATCTTGATGCTGAAGAGGAACGATCTGTATCGGACTGTTGATTGTAACCACGAAACCAAAGCACTGGAATCGCTTGGCCTTCTCGGTGTTGAGCATCAGTGCCCGGCCTGTCAGGGGACCTTCTATAACAGGAGACTCGAGCGTAATGATTGAACTCATGCTGGACCTCTCTTGGATCACTATACACAAAGGGCGACGGCGTATTACGCCGCCGCCCAGTATGCTACCGACAGATGATTAGATCGCGTTGTTGACGTCCAGAGGTGCCGACGGATCGAAGATCTTGTTGGCCGGATCCATCAGATCCTGGAACGTGTTGTTGGCTTCCGACAGGTTGAACACAGTACGTGCCGGCAGCGTGAACTCGTTCGGGCGTACCTTGATGTTCTTGGCGACTGCCACAGCCTGCGCTTCATGCAGGATACCGAAGCCGTAGGTCTCTTCGATAGCCATGTATTGCAGACCATAGCGCGGATCCTGCCAATCCTTCACGTGAGCGTCTTCGCCCACGATCAGGGCACCCAGGTTGCGGGATTCGAACATCAGGATGTTCGACAGCCGGTTGATAGGATCGAAGTACACGAACGGCGATACCAGGATCTTGAACGGCAGACCCAGATAGCTCGGCAGTTCGAAGTACGACTTCTGCTTCTGTGGTAGGCCTTCAGCCTTGGAAGTCTGTCCAGTCTGCGGGCCGCCACCGTTCTCACCGGACGAGGTAGTGTGCGCGTAGTTACCGGTCTGGCCTTGTCCGAGACCGAGTCCACGATTGTTGAAGAACTTGTTGCCCAGCTCAGCAGGATTCCCTCCCCAGTTGGCGAAGAAGCTTCCGCCGCCAGCCTGGATAGCGAACTCGCGGAGGACTGGATCCTTGACCCACATCAGCCACGTCATCGGATGTACGAGAAGGGTATCCGGAATGAAACCTTGTGCCATGACCTGAGCGTACATGTCGAAGACATCGTCCAGAGTCATCGAACCATTGAGCAAGCCCTTGTAGTTACGCCCAGTGGTCGTGCCGCGCACCGGTTGGATAGGTGCCGTGGTCAGACGGGCTGCTGTCGAGTTGTCATAGACAACCGTGCCCAGCTGAGTGATGAAGGAGAAGATGTATTCCTCCTTGTGGCGAGCCAGCGCGTTGCCGGCCAGGCGCAGCCAGTAGTTGATCCACGGGTATGTCGACTCGCGGACGAAGCGCTCGTGGATCTTGAGGCCAATGCCGTGACGCTTCACGGTGACTGCGAAGCTCTGAGCTCCGCCGATGTTGATGCTCACGAATGGAACATCTGCACCGTCAGCGACCTCTTCAGCTCGCAACGGCTCGATAGCCGGGAAGACTGTCATCATTCCCTGCTCATATTCGATGCGCTGCAACAGGGCTGTACCGATCAGAAGAGGCTCGATACCTTCCTGCACCATCGTGGTCATGACACGAGGAATCAAGAACGCTGCGTTCTGGATATCCATCGCGTCCTGGATGGTGAGCGTCTTCTTCGACTCCGGATCGTATCCATTGTTCCGGAATATAGCTTCAAGACGTCCCAGATTCCTAACATCTTCATCAGTCATCTGGAAACTGGATCCAGTGCGCATTTGAGTTCGCCTCCTAAGGCGTTTAGTCCTAAGTCCTATTCGGACCAGAAGTTGGAGTTAATAGTCATGGCGCTGAGGGACGTGGACCTCCACTTCCCCTTTGCACTTATCGCATCGGAAGCAGCCTGCGATTTGCCCAGACGCGTTGGCTTTCACAAGCAGCTTGTTGCATGTCCTACTGCGACCTCCAACTATGAGAGCGTTATTGCAGCGTAGGCCGCCATTCGATATAACAGCTTTGCCACGTGATATTACCACCTGCTGCACCGCCATAGGTGTCTCGCTCGTTCAGGTTAGAGGTTTACGCGCACAATCACGTGCGTTGAATACTCGGGGCGAAGTGTCTTGCCTTGGTCGTACGCACGCTTGAAGATCGCGTCCGTAGTAACCGAGATGTGATACGGAATACCACCGGTGGCCGAGCCGCCCATGCGGATAGCTGCCGGGTTAGGATCGACCATGGGCCCCACCATTGGACGATCGAACAAGGTACGAACACGGTTGAGGAAGCCTACTGGTGCCAGGTTCTGTACATCGAGCACGCGTCCCACTATGTCCATAGGACTGTTGACTGCCGGGTTGTAGATCGCGAAGTTACCAGCGTCGGAGCCTACTCCGAACGACGTCGAACCGTTGACGATCGGAACTCCTGAGCCACCGGATGCGGCCACAATACCGGTGCCTGCTGAGAAGCCAGATGCAAAGCCGGCGTTCGTGTTGCCTCCTGTGAAATGAGTGAAGGTACGTCCGAACAACTGCATGTACCCGACCAGTCCGTCCGTGAGAGCGTCTTGAGCCAGAGTCGATGCAGTTGGGCCAATCCACGGCAGCTTGAGAACGAACTGCGTCTGAATGGCCGTCCCCATCTCATGCATATAGTTCAGCACGTTGAAGTTGATCGGAACCACACCATCCAGTACGTAGTTGATGCCTGTGGCCGATGGCGACGCAGCCGTGTTCTGTCCCACCAGAACTCCGCCGATGTATTGGTATACGTTGCGTACTGCGCAACCGATGGGTCGGCATACACCGTAAGCGAAAGAGATTGCCGTCCCTACCGTGCCTATATCGTCCAAGGCGATGGTGCTGAAGACGAATGTGTTGGTACCGTTGACTGTCTGATCGACTGGTCCGGTGATGGTAAGAACAGCGCCAGAGGCAGAAGCTACAACGCTGTTGAGAACTGTTACCTGAGCAGTGGCGGCGGTTGCACCTGCAGTATTACCTGCAGCTGTATCTGCTGTAGCCACAGCTGTGGCAGCAGTCTTGGCAGCAGTAATAGCTGCGTTGATTGCTATCACTGTGTTGGCCAGTGTGGTGTTGGCCAGTAGATTCACAGTCACCGGTGCTCCGCCTGACCCAGCGCTGAATGTGAGTGAACCGAACAGGCTGTCGGTAGAGGTACCGAGTGTGAACTTCGCGGTCGGTGCAACCGCCGTCGTGGATGCCACAATCACCGGAGCGTCCAGAGGAACCGCAGTGGTGATAATGGAAGCTTCTGTCCCACTCTGAGCAGTGGATACGCCATATGGGAACAAGTCGCACTTCCAGGCGAAGTCCAGGTCACCAGCATTGACTGTTACCGTGATGCCGTTGGGTAGGAGAATGACGTCGCCCACCACTCCGTCCGCAGGAGCGGCCAGAAGAGCATACTCACCGGCCTGCGCCACATATGCGGAGGTCCGTGGGTTATAGGCAAAGCCTACGTCGGCCGCCTGGTAAACCACCACGCAGTATTGGCCGCCATCGGCCTTGATCTGAGTCGTGCCGCATAGATAACCAGCCGGCACCAGACCACCGTTCTTGTCCTTGCCCACAAGCATGTGAGCGCCGATGACGATGCCAGCCAACTTCGGGTGGCCCTGATCCTGGCGCAAGGTGGGAAGCCATGGGGCCGGATAGGCTACCGGTAGCCATGGGCGCAACCACTCGGAAGATTCCAGATCTGGAGTGGTCTGACCGATACGATCCTGACCGTAGAGTTGACCGTAAAACTGTCCGTTGATGTCTGTCGGCATGTTGGTTATCCTTTACTAAGCTTTCTTCGCGGCTTCGAAGGCCAGATCGGCCAAGCACCGGTCCCTCTCGGGAACGGTCATATAACGGAGTTTGATCAGGAACTTCTCGTGGGACGCCTGGTCCTCAGCCTGAATGCGTGCACTGTCGGTAGCAGTTGACCCGACTCTCACGTCGTCCGTTACCCGCGTATTGTTGTCCATCGGCTTCAGAGACGCTACGGTCGTGGAAGTCGAATCGGTGTTCTTTACCCACTTGATGCTGGACAGAATATCCTGCACCGTGTCTTTCAAGCTCGTGATGTGCCGCTTGGCCAGCTCAGTGACCTTCTCGTCCAACTGCTCTGGTTTCAGATCCTTATAAGCATCCTGTCCAGTGAGCACACCGTGCATGACTATCTGCTGCGCCAGAGTGCGCTTGGAAGCATCTAAGATTGCCTGACGAGAATCCTTGAGAGCCGCATTCTCCTTGGCCAGGGCATCCTTCTCGGTCATCAATCCGTTGAGCGTTTCATCTTTCTCGCCAAGCTCTACCTTGGTCAGTACTACATAATCCTTGTGCTCGCCCACGGTCTTGCGGCAATACTGAACCCAGTTGTCCTTGCTCCAGCGCTCGCCCAGGGACATGTGCAGTTCCTGCATCTTCCACTTCAGGCCGTCGGAAGCACCCTTATGGTGCTTATCTAGCCCGTCATAGAGACCCAGTACCTCCTTAGCCTTGACTGCTTCGTTGGCAGCTCCGGCAGCGGAAGTGTCAACGTCGAGGAGCTTTGCTGCGGTGGCCAAAGCGGTGATCTCTTCACTGACAACTGCAGTGGAGTCGACAGTAACTACTGTAGCGATAGTACCTGTGGTAGTTGCTGTCTGCTCATCCTTCTTCTTCGCTGCGCCACAACCCAACTTGCTAGCCTTGCCGGATACGCAAGACAAGATCTTCGCCTTGGTAGCATCCGATACCTTAGCCCGGCCAATAAGTCTCCTGGCTGCAGTAACATGTGCACAATCAGGCACGGGGAAGGACCGGCCCGGCCCACAGAAGGTACCTCCGGAAAGCTTCTTGCGTGACTCCGTCGACAGCTTGGCGTCTTGCGCCGGCACTTCTCCAGCAGCTACAGCTGCGTCAAGCTCCAGCTCCATCTCTTCATTGATACCTTCAATGTCAGCGAAGAACGACTTGTCTTCCTCGGTAGCTTCCTGATCCCAGTTGTCCCAGTTGCAAACATCAACCTCGCTGGTACCGACTGTCACTTCCTTGTGAGCATCGTCGATTAGCTCAGCAAGCTCAGCTGCAATCTGCTCGTCCTGCGCTATGTTGGCTGCGTCCCATCCATTCTTGCGGATGCGAGCATTGAGAGTAGACACCAGAGAACGACGATCGGTCTTTAGCTCATCGGTCTCAGGCTGCCACGCTGCCAACTCAGCCTTCAGAGCTAGGGCCTTATCTTTGGTAAGATCGGCGGCCTTGATCTCGTCGCGTACCTTTGCCGGATCTATGAGTGTCTCCACACCTGCTATAGTCATCGGTCCCTCTGTCGCTACAATGTCGGCTTCGAACACTAGACCGTCTGTCATGTGCACGCCACCAGTAGCTTCGAAAGTACGCTGCTTCTGTAGGCTGAGGCCCAGGAAGAAGCTCTTGTTCAGACCATCGTTCAGCATTTCCTTACTGATCGTGGTCGCGAAAGGATCGGCAGCGAAGTTGATGAAGCTAACTTCTTCATTGTCGAAACACCCAGCGATCAGAAACATCTGCTCGCCGTCGACCTTCTCTCCTACCTTATGCTCGCACTTACTGTCCACTGCCCAGTCGGTATGGCATATCGAGCAGATTGCTGAGTCCGTCTTGAAACCTACCGACACGGTCAGATACTCGTCGGCTAACACTTTGCGGATACCGTCCGGGTTGGTGATGCGAACTCCCAGCTCGGTGTAACCCAGCCCAGTGTACTCATTCAGGGGCATCAGGTTCTTCACTACCCAGTCTACTGACTTGAATAGGTCGTGACGCTTCTTACCATCCCTCTGGTAGAACAAGAAGTCCTTGACCATTGGGAATTCGTTGACATACCGCCAGCTGTCATCCACATATCTGGCTTCCAGCACACGTCCCAGTACATCTCCGTGCTCATTATGCTGTATCAGAACTGGACGGGGAGTTTGTATAACCACTCCGTCCTTAGTCATCTTCGGCAGCCAGGTATGCACTCCGTCCTGCATCTTATCTGGCCGATAGAACCGTCTATTGCCGTTCACAATGCCAGCATGCGTAGCCGCCATGCGCACCAGCAGGCTGTGTCCAGTGTCGGACTTCGAGTCCTTGCATTCGAAAAGATGCCTGCGGTGTGGATCCACACTTAGAGTCTTGAAGGTGTGGAAGTCCCTCATTGAGAGCCAATTGCTCACTACACACTCCTCAGCTACTTCGTTGGTACGTTCACCAGCGTCCCGTTGGGCATATTCACTGGAATCTGTCCTTCAAACCGGGATGGGATGGGAGACTTACGAGTCCCAGGCTGCGGAACGAACTGATAATCAGGCGTCAACGGTTGCTTCCGAATAGTCGGTACGTGAGACTCTGACATATCCCTCCTCGTCTGAACTCAGCGCCGATAAGGCCAGTACTGAGAGAAGTTCAGGGTCATAAGTAGTGGCTGCTATGGCAGCAAGCCTATTAAGCCCTTCTCGTGCCTGTCTAGTATAGGACTCGTCGTCAGCGTTCTGGATTCGTCCCTCTTCGCGAGAAAGGATTCCAGCCAGAGTAGGACCTACTCTATTCTGATAAGCTTCGTGATCGACCGTACCGTTCCTATCACGAAGCTCATTCATTAGTTGCACAAGAGTGTCGGTACACTCTGCAGCTAGGTGCTCCAGTCTACTCTTGGCCTTTGTCGGGCCAGGATTGGACCCATGTTGGTTAGTCGGCGTCTCTTTGTTCTGCACTGATTTGCGTGCTGGGCTCGACTTCTTAGCGGTGGCACGTTGAGGTGCGCCGCCCTGCCCAGTGGCCTTGAAATGCTCGGTCTTGGCTTGCAGTAGTTGCATGGTCGACTGGTTCTTGCGCTCATGATGAGCCACCTGGGTAGCCGATAGCTTCATCTGTATCTTGGCCTGCTTCTCGGCGTGTTCGGTCTGGACTGGGATCAGCTTCAACTGCTGCTTGGTAGCTTCCTCCTGTATCTCGATAGCAGAATCTGCCTTGGCTTCCTCGGTCTCCTTGACCAAGCGGACAACGTGGAGATCGAAGTTCAGCTTCTTGCGCTGGGCAGTCTTGAATGCCTTCTTGCCTACCAACTGACGAGCTTCATCTTCATCCACCAGGTTATTCAGGAACAATTGGATGACATGATTCTCGAACTTGATCTTGTTGTCCAGATCGATCTCGTGGAAATGCAGCCAAGTACGGGCTACAGCCTTCTGCACAGAGACCGAGTAGGTAGCTTCAAGGAAGAACTCCTTGAACATGGACATACGAATAAGGCCGCCGAACGTCTCCAGGTCACATTTAATGGAGTCCTTCAGGTTCTGGGAGATGTTATCGGCCGTGGATCGACTGCCTGCTCCCTTGCTATCACCCATATCCACCGCACTCATCCCCAGACCGACGTATATGCGGCTCTTGTAGTGATCCATTAGCTTGGAGTATTCGAGAGCTTTGCCTTCCGATCCAACCGATTTGACCACCACTCGCTCATCAGTGACGAACATACCTTCCTTGGGCATGTTCTGTATTTGCCACTGGATCATCTGCACTTCGTCCTGTCCGCTTTCCCCATCGAATCCGGCCGGATTCTGCTCATTGCCCACGGCAATGTGGAAGAGTGGGAACAGGAAGTTGATGAACAACAGTTCGACGTTCTCTTCCAGCCGACGCAGGGCGAATAGATCATCACGGACGCCTACCGTGCGAGGCGTACCGAAACGATGCGTGGTCTTAACGTCCCACTTCAGGTGAATGATGTCCTCGAGCGGGATGTCCTCAAATGGAGCCCCGGTGTCGAAGAAGCGACGCCATTTGGAAGGTACGCCATTCTCCAGATAAGGGAAGATCATATGCGCCGGTATCATCCTATAAGCGGCTACCGGTACAGGCCGACCGGGCTTCTGGCTGACTATGGTAGCCGATTCTAGACGGATCTTCTGCAGGAAGCAGTTGGAACACAGGAGCAGGTTGGTCAAGATCTGCTTGTAGAAGTTCTCCGTGCTCCGCTCCATCACGAATTCCATGGCATCCAGGCGGCGCTGGATGTACTCAATATCCGGATCCTGATCACCGACGATCTCGAAGCCGTTGCGGAACATCAGGGATATCTTGCGATTGATGGCCTGGCGAACGAAAGGCTCGGAGTCAAAGATAGTGAATGGCTCAAGCAGGTTGTATTCCGGCTGGATGATTCCCCATAAACGACGATACGTGGCATTGGCATCATCCACCCTCTGGGCCATGGTGATACCCACAGGCTCCAGCTTCTTGATCCCGTCTCCATTGAAAAGCTCGTCATCGCTTATAAAGCGTTCACCGGTGCTTGGTACCATAACACTCAGCTCGGTGTGTGTGCTCAGTTTCTCGGTACATGGCTTTAACTCAACCGGTGTCTTGCCGGCCAGCACCTTGCGCGTCGGCCTAAAGGTAGGCGTATTACCTACCACCCACTCGCGTACGCGCCGATTAATGACTAGCTGACGGTCATCCATAACCTTAGGCATGCTATACACTCACTTCCTGAAGAGGCACGGTTTAATTAAGTCCGGTCAGAGAAGTCCTGATGCCAGACTTGGCAAATACAGTAGCGGCCCCCGGAGTCACAGGAGGAACAGCTAAAGGAATGACGGAAACTACTCCGTTCTGAACTACATAAGAAGAGCCGGAACCTGTTTGGGCACTAGATAGTATGCCTCCAACTGTCGCCAACTGAGTCGATGCACTCTGAGACGATATCGCCGAGCTGTTCTGCTGCTTATTAATGAAAGCTGTTATCAGGGATCCCAGAGAACTCATGCTGGTAGTGGCAGCCAGCATCTGTGTCGACTTGGCCTGATCTCCACTCACTCTGGCAGCGAGGCGCTGGAATGCATCCTGTTGCGTAGCTTGGACGCTGCTTACCTGGCTGGTACAGAAGCTCATTATACTGCTCAACTCGTTAATACCACTGCTGAATCCTAGATTGGCCACGGCCGTAGGCATCGGACTACCTATTGGCAATCCGCTGACTGCCGAGTTATTACTAGGCATGCCTGGCAGAGGACAGGAGGAATTAGCCGCCGCTGGCAGTTTCATGGAGCGTACTATTCCAACCAAAGAGCCAACAGACTTCATTGCTCCGGATAAAGCACTCACCGCAGAGCTTACTGCATTGGCTGTTGTCGAGAGAGGAGCGACAGCCATCTGCACGATTCTATCCAGCTGCATCATCAGCCCGGAAGCCTGAGATACAACCTGAGGGAATATGAAAGCCGATATTCCCGTGGACAAACTCTTCCCACAGCAAACCGACAAAGACTGCGCTGCCATGCTTAGCACGGCGCTCATACGGATAAGATCAGGCACAGCTACAGTCGCCAAGGAGTTAACTACACTGGCTACATCCGCAGCGATTGGATCTGGCTGCGCTATAACCTGGTACATCGAAGAGTAAACTTGTCCGGTAGAGTCTATATTCGATTGAACCAACGCAGCTGTGTCACTACTTATATCTATACCGCTGGCTGTAACTACATTCAGACTGGGTGTCGACGGAGCTGGAGTAGCCGATGGATACTCCATTAGTTGGCCTTGTATAGTAGTGTTCATCAGAGCGCCAGCCTTAAGAGGCCTCAATAGCAATGCCGATTGCGCAGCCACACTACCATCGGCTGACATCTGTGACTCGAACGACTTGTTGATGGTAGTCAATGCTTGCTGCTGGAAGGAGTTGGCTTCTATTCCAGCATTTGGGCCGATCGCCAGATTGACCTGCAGGCTGCCTAGTTCTGCATCAAGAGTGTTACTGTACATCAGCAGCGATACAGCCGGCGGCACTTGTCCGTTGTAGATAGTGCTAAGAGCCATAGCTAGATCCGGATTGGATTGATCCACTGTAATTCCCAACCCTTGATGCAAACTCATAATGACTGACTGAAGGTATCCTGAAGTGTCTATCAAATCTCCCAATTGAGCCGCCAATGAAGCTGCCACGGACTGATTCGCCGGCTGTACAGTTGAGGTCTCTGGCGGCGCAGTTACAACCTCCGCAACTGTAGGCTCCTGCTCAGATATCGTAGGCGGCGGGGTATAGGCAAACGTGATCGTCTCAAAAGACATTAGAGAACACCTACTGTGCTTACTATAGGAAGCGAGGTTGGTACCGCTGCTGAAGCTACCTGTAGATTGATGGCAGCCGGAGATTTGAGCTGATTAGGGGAGATAGCGAAAGCTTCTCCGAATCCAGTCAAAGCTTGAAACTCAGTACCTACCATTCCCAGTATCGGTGAAGGGAACATGCGTAGTAGAACCTCAGGATTCGTCGGTGCCAGTTGTTTGATCAAGTTCCATGCAGCTGTAAGCATAGGATTGGTGCCGGAGTAAGCAGACATCTGATCATTGAAGTCCTTCACTCCATGGAACGTCTGATTCATGTTAGTTATCGTTCCGGCGAAGCCCAATAGCTGCAGGAACGGCCACTTCGACATTGTGGCCTGTATTGACACACCTATAGGGCCTTCGAATGCAGTCAGATACCCAGCTGCGATGTTCGTTTGGACTGCCACAGCTTACCACCCTTTCCCGAATGGCATCCCCTTACCGAAGACCAATCCCGTGGCAATAGAGTTGAATGGAGAACTTGGGATCTTGAGATTGGCCTGCTGGAAGAATGCTGTACGCGAAGGAACCCTGCCTGTCTGTTTCCCGGTCGCATCTCTGGCTACATAGGCCATTCCTCTTCCACCATATACAACTCGTGAAGCGGGACGAGGGCTCTGGATAGCCCTGGATGGTATGCCGGCACGGTTGCGCATTGCCCTGCGGTTGGGATCCTCAAGCACTACAGACTCGTCGGATAGCATCGGATCAGCTGTAGCCACTGCTACCGGCCCTGCACCCCAACTGGCCACATGAAAGATCTGCGACAAGCGTCGGACGGATTCAGTAGTGTGATAGAGACCGTAATTGATCTCGATGCCTAGCATCGCAAGCACCCAAGCATCGTGATCGTGATCACCAGTATCAGAATCAGTCTCGTAACTGGCTGGCATGCCATGTGCAGACCAAGTCTTTACACGATACCCGCGCATCTGGTCGATCAGAACCTTGTCATCATCCAACGACAGCTCTATTAGCTCCTGCTCCAGAGCCATTACCGCGCCTTCCACCATGAAAGGCTTAGTCCGTCGCTTCTCCTCGTCCTCCTTGACGGACTCTTTGGTCTTCTTCTCTCCAGCCTCTCGGTTCGGCACCAGTTTGTTGAAGGTAAGAGACCCGCCAAAGTCGATCTTATGTATGTTCTTCAGCTTGTAGGTTTGGGCATCTCCCTTACCAGCCATTTGCCCTTCCAGTTTGATCAACTCGTCCTGGGAAGCACCGAATCCAGCGTCTACGTAGATGTGATCGCACATCCACTTCTTGTTGAGTCTCTTGATCTCTGCTATGGACTTCACTGTGGTAGCGTCTTCTTCATCCACCACGGCACGATCCACAGTGCGGCGCTTCTTGGTAGTCGGGTCATATTCGACGATATAGATCCTGGTGCCAGTGCCTTCGCCATTCCAGTCGACACCCATTACGTACCGCTTGGAAGGATCCCACTTAACTTCTCTGTGACGATGAAAGTCTGCCACCCGATCGATAAAGATGCCTTTGTACACGCCAGCAGTCGGAGATCCGAACTCGGCCAGATACTCGTGCTGGTAACGCTCGGTCGTCTTGGCTTCACGAATGCACTCTTCCTTCTTGGCCTCCGACCATTCCGGGTGATCAGTAATTGGATGGTAGAACTCCCGATAGTCGGGGAAGATCCGGCACATACGATAGTAAGTCTGGCGCAGACCGGTCGGAGTCGACGACCCGTGGAAGGTCAGTTCCTTAAAGCGTCGTAGCAGCGGCATGATGGCATCGTAGTCGCCCTCAGCCAAGTAGTCCTGCTCGTCTATTCGTATGCGGCGCGGGTTCTGTCCACGAATAGCTCCACCCTTCTTGCCGGAACCCGATCCAGCAGTGAAGATCTTGATAGTGGATCCATTGTTGAACTTCAGCAGGTAATAAGGCGACTGCTTCTGTCCGGCCAGGACATCGTTGAGGGATGGGGAGTTCTCAACCTGGTCCAGTATCTCCACATACCACTGTTCTGCCTGAGTCTGCTGCGGACAGATGATAGCTGTATCCAGGTTCTTGCGAGTCAGGGACAGGTGTAGTTCCTCGCACACACCATTAAGGGTATTGTGGGTAGGAATGCACGCACGGCCGGCCAGATAGAGGTGATTCTCGTTGCTAACCTGAATGCATTTCACCGGAACGGATGAACGCTCCCTAACCTCAACGATGTACCGATGTCCTACAGTAGGTCTGGTTACAGGCTTGATTCTATCCAGCTTACGCTTGAGTCGAAACACCGGTCCAGTAGGGAAGAACCCTACCCTATAATTCATCGCGCACGGCTTGCCATACAAAGTAGCAGGCTTCTCGTCCAAGACAGGCTTCATCCCTAGACTTATCACCAGTTCAAAGACCGCCTCCGACAAACTACGATTGGTGTTATCGAACTCAGCCCATCCATCCGCCCGGATGTTGCCGTCGGTGTCCATCAGCCCCTGTAGCAGGTCTAGGCGTTGGTCAATTGAAGCTTCCATATACTGACGAGGCACGTGCTTGTTACCAGATACTCCCAGTAACTTCAGCTTGGAATGAAGCGAATCATTGCTGACTATTCTCCCGGTAATTGGGTTTCTCTGCTGGGGCTTCTTTCCTATACCGTAGCCGTACTTGTCCGCAATCTTATCGTTCCCAACACCTACTAAAGCGAACTCCTCCAGAATCTCCAGATCGGCCGTATAGAATGTTCCAGTCTTGTGGCCACCGTCTCCTAACCAAGCGCCCAATACATAAGGGTCTATTGGCAGATCCCTTTCCGGGTATTCCAACGGCTGGCACACAGGGATAGAATGATTGTGTTCCTTGCCTTCGAACAGAGTGGCTAGAATCTCTTCAGTAGTCACTACCGAAGGCTTCTTGAACGGCCGTGTATGAGCCAACCTACCGGTACGCCTCCACTTCCTGCCTTCTGCCTTGCGCGCCTTACGTGACCAAGTCTCCCACAGATGCTCAGCATCAGCCGTGATAACTGATCCATCAGAGAAGACTACATCGTAACAAACCCGATCATGCATGATGTCAGTAACGAAGGTTACCTGGGTAGGCTGTCCTTTGTCGTCGAAGATCCAATCACCAGGATTCAGATTGGCCATAATTGTCCAACCGTCAGGCGACGGAATAGGTGTGTCGATTGAAAGCGCCTTGCCCAGACCACGGCCCCATCTATCAATCTTGCGTGGTGCGGTGCATACCAAAGCCTCTCTTTGGTACCAGCGAGG
>Ga0182030_10007991_pt1 | contig 21989 bp, 17 predicted proteins | sample 812S3MmetaG_FD_121299 | JGI IMG/M metagenome (GOLD analysis project Ga0182030, IMG submission 121299) | Permafrost microbial communities from Stordalen Mire, Sweden - 812S3M metaG (Illumina Assembly) | ecosystem: Environmental > Terrestrial > Soil > Wetlands > Permafrost | place: Sweden... | reverse complement strand
TGCTTTTGCGCTTGGTCGTTTCTTAAACCACTTCGACTGAGTTTTGGATTCGGCGAATAGCACTTCGTCGAGAGCAGCGATCGCTTCATCGCTCAGATGTCCGTGAATTTTAAGAGTCTCTTTGGCTATTTCATCAAACAGGAGCAACATATTGGACATTGCTAGAACCTCTGTGTTTGAGATTTATTCAATTGCAGATAGTAGGTTTCTGATAGTCCCAGCCGGGTCAACTTGTACTATAGAGTTTTAGAGAACTGAAATTGTTTGAGCGACAATAAAGTAAGTCAGGACTTTTGTCGGGTCCCACTGCTGTCCCACCGGACCCGCCTGGCTACCCCTTAATTGTCTTCTAATTGCGGCCGGAACGTCCCGAAACGCTTGTAAAACTTGGGCGAGAGAGGACTTGAACCTCCACCCTTGCGGACTAGATCCTAAGTCTAGCGCGTCTGCCAATTTCGCCACTCGCCCATGAACTATCAGCACCGTATGTGGTGGCAAAACCATTTGGTGCAGCGCGACAATTTCCACGCTTGTAAAAATTTGGGCCATGGTGGATTCGAACCACCAACCAATTGCTTAAGAGGCAACTGCTCTGCCATTGAGCTAATGACCCACGACTGGAAAAAAACTGCGCCCGATTGGATTCGAACCAATGACCACCCGCTTAGAAGGCGGGTGCTCTATCCGCTGAGCTACGAGCGCTCAATCAATACGTGTCGACGTATCCGATAGTTCATTCTCATATCATGTCTAATTTTCAGTGTGCAGCTGTTGAACCGGCAGACTCGGTCGAGTCGCTCGCTTTTCAACGAAAGGCAAATTATAACGCATGCCGCCCAGCCGTGTGTCTACCCTGAGCTTGATTTCAGTTCTTGAAAATAGGTGTAACATCTGGCAAAACCTCACCCCAGATTGCCATAACCTCAAACACTCGATTTTCAAAGGAGTGTTAAAGAATGAGTGGACTTCGTAATGAATGATGTCAATAGCATGGTCTGGATTTTAGCCTTTATTATGCTTCTCGCGGCTTTGAGCTATTTACAACCCGCGTTATTCTCTAATCTGGCGACCGCGCCAACCACTTCTTCTAGTGAATCATGTGCTGCAATTAGAAATGGTCATCAGCGCCTTTGCAATCATTCTGACCTTTGGCTGTTCGCCAACGTTGGCCGCGGAATGGCGAATTTGCAATGCAAAAGGCGAGCCATTGTATAAAGGACAATTTTTCAGCAACGCGCGACACCGTTTTTAATCCTGTGGAATGGAGGCAATGGACAGCCCGGGGAGAGCATACGCCGGTAGCCGCACGTGAGCGGATAGATGCGCTGAAAATGCGCACTCACGACCACAAACTACTCGGTCTTTCTAAAAATCAAATTGATCAATTGCTCGGTTCTAGCGAAGGAGAGAGGTGGCGCGACGTTTGCTTTTATAGCCTAAATAGAGCTAACTGCGGAAACGCAGAATCGCTTTTGAGCGTGCTTTTCAAAGATGCAAAAGTTTCTGAATGGGCGATTCGATTTTCTGGGATTTACGTTTCGCCCTCGAATGTCAAAAAACAAATCGGAAAAGTGCTTCGTAAGTTTCAATCCAGCGACCAGTGATAATGCCGCCAAGAAGATTCGCGATTTGACCAACGCAGCTTACAGCTACTAGATGCCTCTTTCTGTACAGCGGCTTCGGAGGCCCTTGTTCCTCCATCTTCTGCGCAGCATGGCGCTTTGGTGAATTCTTCTTCTACATCAAATTCCCCCTCCGCGCCTTCAGGGCACACGTCAACCAACCAAAAACCATAAAAAAAAACAGCATGAACAATAGTGAGCCCACTAAAATCCCTGGCCGAGCAGTCAAACATTCAGCACAAAAAAGGTACAATATGACAGCCCAAATTATGACCGTGGTAACAAGTTTCTAAGTGAATCTCAAGCGAGTCAGAATCAATTGAACAAATACACGCAGGTTTAGTTATGACAACGTCTTCTGCAAAAAACACTTCCGACAAAGCAAAATCCATTTTGATTTGTCTAACTGTAATAATCAGCAATTCATCACCTACATTTGCTGGCACTGCAAAGGCTGTACATCCGGCAGTCAAATCAACGGGAGCCAAATCATTTACAGTTTCGACCAAGGCAATAAATCAAGCCACCGCCAATAGTTCTTTGAATAAACCAATTGGAGATAAATGGGCAGTGGTTATCGGTTGCAGTCATTTCGCCGATTCCCGTGTGCCGACGCTTAAATATTCCGCCAAAGACGCACAAGATTTCGCTGATTATTTAACAGATCCACAGTTCGGCAAATTTAAAAAAGACCACGTCAAGGTTTTGACAGATGTCGATGCCACCAAAATGAACATCGAGGATTCTATAGGCGACTCATTTTTGCCGCACGCGGCAATGCCTGGAGATCTTGTTGTTATCTATCTTTCCACCCACGGCTCGCCAGCCGGTGCCGACCAGTTTGGGGTCAATTACGTTGTTGCTTATGACACCAGAGTTGACAAACTTTTTGCAAGCGGCATTGAGATGAAAGAACTTCTTGGCAAAATCAAGGCGAGAGTAAAGACCGATAGAATTCTCTTAGTGATGGATACCTGCTATTCCGGAGCAGGTGGGGATACAGGTCATAAAGGTCTGACTCGAACAAATATAGACCCTGAGCAAATTGCACAGGGTTGCGGTTCTCTTGTCATTTCGTCGAGTTTGCCGAGCCAGCGCGCCTGGGAATCAGATAATCTGCATAACAGCTTTTTCACTCACTATCTTATTGAGTCTCTTAAAGCCGATGACGGTCACGCAAACATCGATCAGGCTTTTGAAAAAATGAAAGCAAAAGTACAAGAAGGCGTATTGAAAGAAAAAGGTGAAATGCAAACGCCGGTAATGTCAGGTCTGTTCAAAGGACCTAAGCTAGTATTAGGCGTGCCTCCCCTGACTCCTCATGATTCACCCTTTGTAGTCATTGATGGAGTCTCCAGCAATAAAACCGGTGCAGATATAGTCAACTTAAGTGACTATGCCCAGCACATGAAAGAAGCAAAGTCTCTTGAGGATAGTCATAAGCCGTGGGATGCTCTGCACGAACTTGAATTGTCGATGAAGGCCAATCCAACATCTGTTGAAGCCTATCTTGCAGCAGCAAACGTTTTGGACTCGCAAGGCCGTTACGACAAAGCACTGGAAGCGGCAACACGAGCTGTCATAAATGATGATAATTCGTCGGCGGCCCACGAGCAATTAGGGCTTGCATATCTGCGCTCCAATAATTCTACCGACGCTTTACGTCAGGCTCAGAAGGCAATCACACTCGATCCTCAAAACTCGATGGCCCACAATTTACTCGGTTACATCAACGAGCATTCGAGAAATTCTTACGACACAGCCGAACAAGAGTATCGCAGCGCACTGTCTTTGAACCCACTGAATGTCCGAGCGCTGGTTAATTTAGGCTTGCTCTTAGAACGACAAAATCGGCAAGTTGCTGAGGCAGAGGAATGCTTGCGCAAAGCAATAGGGGCAAATGCCGACGATTGGGAAGCGCATTTAGCCTTAGCCAAACTTCTATATTTGAAAAAGCAGGATTACGCGGGTGCAGAGTCTGAGGTGCGTCAGGCTCTTAAAATTGAGCCCTCAAGTGCTCAATTACATTGCGAACTGGCAAATATTTTGACATTCTCTGTAGATAAATATGACGATGCCGAAACCGAATATCGCAAAGCAATGGAATTGTCTCCATCCCTTGCCGCTCCGCATTTGGCATTAGCCGATTTTCTTTTAAATAAGCGCAATCGTGGTGACGAGGCCGAGAAAGAATATCGCCAAACGCTGTCAGCCGATCCCAATTCTGTCGGCGCCTATATTGGTCTTGCCAATCTGCTGCTAAATCGAAAAAACTATGAAGAGGCAGACGTCCTTTTCAAAAGGGCGATAACACTCGATGCTAGAAGTGCCGAAGCTCATGTCGGTCTCGCAAGTATAAATGCAGAGCTTTATCACAACTATGCAGGCGCGCAAGACGAACTGAAAAAAGCTTTGACGTTGAACTCAAAACTTGCCATAGCTCACGAAAAAATGGGTGTAATTTTATGGCGAAATTTAAGCCGACCAAGCGATGCAAAAATTGAATTAGATGCTTCTATTGCTAGCAATCCCAATGATGCAGAAGCGCACTATCAATTAGGAATGTTGCTTGCCGAGGCGCTTAAATCAAAAGCTGACCAGGCTCGCGCGGAATTGGAAAAAGCAGTTAGTCTGGCGCCTGGTAACGCGCTATACGAGACAAAACTGGGATGGTGGCAGGCTCAAAACTACAAACTCTATAAGGAAGCTGAAGCTCATTACAGGCACGCCATCGAATTGAATAATGCATGTTCAGAAGCGCATCTCAAGCTGGGTGTGTTGCTCATCGATCGATTTGGCATGCGAAAATCTGGAGACGATGAATTGAGAATCGCATATCAACAAGATCCAAACGACCCCGACATCAAGGCCTCTTTCCTGCGTTACGTTGGCAAATAAAGTTAAAAAAAGCGTTGGAACGATTTTTTTACTTCCGATCTTTCATCACTTTGGGCAACAGGTTCATATGAGCTTCGGACAATTGCACTTCGGAAATGTCCATCGGTTGAGGGGTGAGATTTTTCGGGGATCTTTCTATTTTTCATGGAGGTTAGCAACATGACGAATTACGTCTCTTCATCGGCTTTCGCATTGATCGTCTTTACTTTCTGACCTTCGAGCATGTCGTCTGAAGGACTGATTACAACTTGCTCACTGCCTTTCAAGCCTGTTCGTACTTCGACTTCATCACCGTAATCTCTGCCTATAGTGATTTTCTGGTAATGCACTTTATCGTCTTTGACGAGTAGCGTAACGCTTCGAGAGTAATTGCGCCTGCTCTTCGGATGGAAACAGTCAATTTACTATTTGGTGTGCCACTTTAGACAGCGCTCCAATGCTAGACGAAAACAATCATTGCATTTTCACTGTTGGCAATTTAGCTCCTGCTGGCACCCCTTAAATAGTGACAGCAAATCTTGTTGTTTACAAAATGCTCACAACGGTTGCAAAGCAAGACACGCCAGCTTATGATGACCATAAGTTGTGCTGGAGATACTTCGATGATTGCCACATACATAGCATCAGCGCCTGCGGTTATTCGCTAACTATCCTTTTATTGATTCGATGGACGAGCGCATAGAGTTTGTTGCCGTTGCAACCGCTTTGCCATCCCACAAAGGTTTGATACATCAGCTGATTACTGCAGGACGCACCAAATCCGATCCATCTGGTCGGACATTTTGCACCTACAACCAAAGGTAATCAGCAATGGACGAAAATTCCAAACGACACATGGCGTTTATGCGCCTTCATGCCGGCTTGCCACGGCAAGGACCAGGCAGTGATCACACGACAGCAGACGCCTTACGGCGCTTGCCTCAGATTTCATTGCCTGCACGAATCTATGACCTCGGATGTGGACCGGGTCGAGCATCATTGGTGCTAGCAAATATTTTGCAGCATAGTGCCGGTGCTGCACCTTCTCACTGATTAAAATCGCTCTCTCTGCCGATTAGCCTTATGAATCGTTTTCCACTTTTTTCGCTCCTCAGCGGCTTTGCGTGGATCCGTCTTTCGCGCTTCAAAGGCCGCTTCGCGCTCTAACTTGCGAAAGCTCTCCAATCGCTCCTCATCGAGAGCTTCAGTTACAGCGCACCCGGGCTCTTCACGATGTCGGCAATTGCGAAAGCGACAAGCGCTGGCCACACTGGTCACATCAGCAAACGCTAAATCAATACCCGCGCCTGCATCGGCAAGAGCGAATTCGCGCATTCCGGGCGTGTCGATAATCGCTGTGCCATCCTGCAAATGCAGCAGCATGCGACTGGTGGTCGTGTGCCGTCCGCGGTCGTCGCCTGCGCGAATTTCCTTGACGGCTAACACATGGCTTTCCAACAAAGCATTGATCAGTGTCGATTTTCCAACACCGCTCGAGCCAACAAAGGCGATGGTTCGCTCTGGTCCGCGAAAAGGAGCAAGCGCCTCCAATCCTTGTTGATCTGCCGATGAAACTGGCACTACAGGTACGCCAGGGGCGACATTTTCAACCTCATCAACATATGGTGCAACGTCTTCAATTAGATCAATTTTAGTCAAAATGACCGCAGCCGGTACACCGAATGCGGTGGCGGCAACTAAATAACGCTCGATACGACGTATGTTAAAGTCGCGATTGACGGCGATGGTGATGAATAAGGTATCAAGATTTGCCGCAATCGGTTGCAGCAAGTGGCTACCGTATACTTCTCTGCGCGCAAATAAATTCATGCGCGGAAGCACCTCTTCGATAATGGCTATATTACTAGGGTCTTTGCGCAAACGCACCTAGTCACCTACGGCGGGAAGCTCTTGCGGATCAAATGTTTGAAAACGAAAGGCACCAGCAAGTTGAGCAAAGAATATTTTCTCTTGTGTCTGGACTGTGTATGCATTGCGATTGTGAGCGATGACGCGCGCACATACAGATGGCGGCTCGACGAGCGCCACATAGGATTGTGGAATCATTATTGATATGTCCTTATTGCAGACGCCGCTGGCGAACAGGTCGCAGTCAGTGGCGCCCGATAACTGAGTGTTAGTTAGTTAGTCGTCGTCAAATACAGACGCAATCAGTAAGTGCGATGCTAATAAAAGTCTGATCTAAATTAAAATTGAAAATTGAAATTCAGCAAACAGCTAAAGGAGCAAGGCGACACAGAACTGCGCGGCGTCTATTAGTAGCTACAATCTCCATATGTCCCCTCCTTTATGGTGCGTAGTTGCAAATCTAAATTGACTATATCTGATTACACTACGATCGTCAACAGCATTTTATTGTAATACTGTATGGAAAAATGCGTAGTAATTAGAGAAAAAGGGAAAAGCATGCAACCGAAAGGTTTGGAGGACGAAAGTTGGTCGGCGATGCGGCGCGTCGCCCAGTCAAAAGCAGCAACAGGCGATACACGCACCCTTAGAAAAGCGATGTACAAAGCCAAATTTCAATCAGCCGAATACGTCCAGTATGCGCTTCTACTATGCTCTAAATTGATGACTGAATCGCCTTCGGAAGCTCAGACCATACTGGACAAAATCCACGGCAGCTCGAACTATCATTTAACAGATGGGCAAAATGCCTGGAAATTGACAATGTTAGCCAATTTGGAGTATGAGCGTGATCCTAAAAAGGCAATTGACTATTATCGCGCCGCGAGAGAGTTGGATCGAATTGAACCAGACCCAACTACGCAGTTTATACTGACCAAGTCCATATCAGTTTTGCTCGACAAACTCGCGCTGTTTGACGAGGCAATTTTGGAATGGCAAAACTTGATTCAGTATTTAAAATCGGTTGATGGCGTTGAAGATCAGCTAATGCTTGCTACTAAGTTTCTGTCTCGACTGTGCTCACAAGCCGGTCATGAAGAAGAATCGCGCGCAGTAAAACAGCATTGGTTCGACGATCAAGTTGATAAGTATTTGCAGCGAGATGCTAATTCATTTCTGCGCCTTCTGCCAGAACACCTGTCAGTCGAAGCTGATGGACTGACGGATTTTTTCGACCACGCAAAATTAAATGCTCTGGAATTTTATAAAAATCAAAGTATTTTGATTGTACAGCTACAGAAAATCAATGCTGAATTTGCAACGGCGAGCTTAGCCTTGCGCAGCGAGATGGCAGACATTTTGACAGACAGCAAATCACATAAACTACAAGACACAGAGGCAGTGCCGTACTTCTTTTTCCTGAGAAGTCACTCAACCTTTCTCACTGCGTCTGAGTTAGCAATGAGCGGCAAAGCGCCTGAATTCTATGGAATTTTGCGCATGCTTCTGGAAAACATTTTTTACGCTTTTCATGTTTCACGAAATCTATTGGATAGTAAGTTGTGGTTTACCCGCCAATCTTTTGCCGACAACGATACGCCAGAAAAAATAGCGGCCAATCGACGGGCTGTTGGAGCAAAATTTAGCTGCAAAACAATCAGTCGAAATATGAAAGGCGAAAATAATCCTCGACTCTCAGAGATCTCCGACATTTTAATGAGAGTCTACGAAGATGCCATAGACAACGGAGCACATCCAAATGTGCAGACATTCGCCGCAAGTGTTTTGCAGCGCAATTCTGCTGGCGGCCGCTCTCTTTCAGTGAAATACATCAACCCTTACGATTCTGAGTCATGCGTGAAGGTGCTGATTAATACCTCGCAAATTGCTCTGGAACTTTTCAAAATCATACATCCAGAGTGGATCTGGTAAGCGTGGCTAACCGGGATGCACTGGCGACGACGCTTTAAAAGTCCAGGTCATGATCATGTCAGCATGATGACTGTAGTGGAATGACAGCGTTAATAAGTTTTACCCCACTATTGGTAGTGGCACACAAGCAGCCGTATAATTTGCGAGATCAGCGCATATAGCGAGCATTGCGTGTCATGAGCAATTACTATAGCCGAGTTAATGTCGAAATGGATCGCGTAAGTCAGCCGACGGGTGTGCGTTCTCACAACGAACTTCGAACACACTATAAGTAATGTCAAAAATCAAAAGACACCAATAGCCGACAAACAAAATTTATTTCCATTTCAAAAAAATGTTTTGCCAAAATGGCATAACGTGTGCTTTAATCGAAACAGCTGATTTCAACAGCTGACGTCGCGAGTTCAAAGATCGACCTCGCGAACACCAAAACCAGACAACCAGGTAAAAGACCGTGTTATCCAGAAGAGAGTATCAACAGACGAATGATAGCCAATGCGTCAAACGCATGGCAGTCAATCATTCGTTCATGGATATAAATACTCTTTCTTCGCATCAGGATCACGGCAATGTTCATCACAGCTTTAACATACCCACACCAGCCACACGACCGACCAACGCGTAATACGCGGGTAGGCATGTGCCAAGGCGGCGACGAAGTTTTGCAAACTTCGTGCGGTAAGTTCGATTCTCATCCTATCCAGTTTGATTCTGCGGGAATTAAGCCATGGGGTAGACGTCCAGTATTGGAAGCTGGAAGCGGAAGGTTCGAGTCCTTCATTCCCGAAGAATTTCTTTTGCATCGTAGCAAAGCGGTAATGCAGCGAGCCGTTAACTCGCATATCGTTGGTTCGAATCCAGCCGATGCAGCCATTTTAGCGCTCTGGTGTAATGGTAACACTACCCGCTCATTACGGGTCAGATCTGAGTTCGAATCTCAGGGGCGCCACCAAAAAAAGCACCACACTCAACCCCCGGATCTCAAATTCCACCACACATCGCAGGACAAACAATCATGAGTACTTACTTTCACCAACATCTCCAGCATCAACAAACTTGCGTCAACGCAAGCACACTTTTGATGGAGATTGGCGTAACTAGTAACGTAATCGGCTTTGATCCGATAGTCCCTGGGGCAGCACCAGGATCTCCAGAATTGTGCCTGTCGTATAGTGGTTTTATTACTCCCGGTTGTGATTCGGGCAACATGGATTCGAATTCCATCAGGCACCCCATTCTTGGCGCGATTAGCAAAGATAGAAATGCAGCAGATTGCAATCCTGCCACGCAGCCGTGCAAATCGGCTATCGCGCTCCATTTTAACGAGACGATCGCGCGCATCCGGCACCGCATACGGCGTCATCTTCTAATGGTTAGGAAACCTGACTTTCACTCAGGTAATGCGGGTTCAATTCCCGCTGACGCTACCAATTCTCTGAGTGCCGCATTAGCTCAATGGACAGAGCACGTCGCTACGAACGACGATGTTGGGAGTTCGAATCTCTCATGCGGTGGTTGGTCGCGATGGTCCAATGGATAGGGCGGCAATCTTCTAAATTGCAAGGTGTTGGTTCGATTCCAACTCGCGATACCACTTTTAGTCTCGTCGTCCAGTGGCCTAGGACACTCCCTTGTCAGGGGAGAGACGCGGATTCGAATTCCGTCGAGACTGCCATTAAATTCATTCACTAAAAAAACATTTTGTACGCAGGAGCGAGAGCAAAAGAAATGAAAAACCCAAATCATTCGAACCGCAAATTCAAAACTAATTCCAACCATCGATATCACAAGCAGAAAAGACCTGATCAGTCTGCGATATCCATGTGTGGGTGAGCGGTTGAAACCATGGAGTTGTAACCTCCAATTTTAAAAAGCACATTGGTTCGAATCCAATCACATGGACCATTTATTTTTCACAGCATCACAACAAAAGAACAAAAACAAAATGCATTACACAGCTACAGCCAAGAAAACGAAGAGCCACACCAAACGTGTGGTTTAAATTCTTGCCCCTGTAGCTTAACGGTTAAAGCCTTCGCCTTGTAAGCGAAAGACCGACGGTTCAACTCCAGTCCAGGGGCTCCATATCCTCGGCTGGCCGATTGGCTTAAGCATCTGCCTTTTAAGCAGTATCAGGCTGGTTCGATTCCAGCGCCGGGGATTTTTTTCTTGAGCATAATTCTTCGCCGTAAAGCATCATGGGTGATGCAAGCCATGACTGAGGCGGCACGGTGCCGCGGAAAGTTAGCATCTAAACTTTCAAAAGAACTCCTCAACTTTCGGAGAATGCAAACCTGGTATTATGAACTCTTCGATAGACGCGCCAGTAATTAAAGTCACAGAATAAGTTGGGAATTATCAATTGAAATTTGCGCCCGAAATCAAAATCCTCATAACGCTTATCGCATTTTTTTTGCAACTCGCGATTTCACCATCCTGCACTTCAGCAACGTCCGATGCCTGGAGCGACACCGTTTCACAAGCGGCTCTTGCGCGTGCACACGGCGATTCCGCGCAGGCTGAGAAGTTGTTGCGACAGGCTCTACCATTGTCCTCTCAACCTTACATGCAATACGTCACCGACCTCTATCTTGGCGATATTTACGAGAGTCGTCGCATGTACTCGCAAGCAGAAACAGAGTATGCAAACTGCGAAAAGCTGCAACATAAATACGATTACCTAAGCCATGGTGCCCTTCAGGATCATCTTGCCCAGATGTACCATCATATGGGAAAAGAAAAAGAGACCGAAACTGCGTCGCTAGCGGCTAAACAAATAGAAGAAATCGATTTAGCCAATGTAGCACTTGTGAGCTATGTGAAGGCTATTGAATCTTCCGTTAAAAGTCGCTGGAGTAAGCTTGTACCAACTGATTCAGTTGATAAAAAGCGTTATCTAACCACCTGTAATTGGTTGCTTGATAGAAAAGGACGTTTGAATTTCATTCACGTCAGCAGGTCGTCAGGCGATGAACGCATAGACAAAGCGGCTATAACAGCACTAGAAAGTATGCCACCAGGTCCGCCTGTGCCTTTGGGCAAAGTTGATTTTGTCGAGGTTGAATTTACCTTTGCTTACAGCACTAAGGTTTCAAAATGATACACTTATCAGTTCCACATTTTCGATTTAGCCCAGCCATTAATTCGTAGCTTCGCTTGACGCAATTGACGTCAGCTAAAGCTGACCTTCAGCAATGAGCGCCTTGATTAACCCTAACTGCGCTTCCTGCGCAGCCAATCTTTGTTCAGCAATGTCTTTGACTTCGGCTGTACTACTTTGCTGTTCTATCGCTCGATTGACGATCATCTCAATTTCCTCCAGCGCTTGCGAAGTCGTAATCTTGAAATTTTGCAAAAAAGCTTTGGCGCTTGCTTCTAGGCGCTCTTGATAGTCCGCCCTCAGTCGACCGCTGTTGCGCGGTAGCTCCTGCTTCGCCGCCTCTATGAAGCGCCCTCGAATAACCTGCTTTGATAATACCGACGGAAGCAGAAGAGGAAGCATTTCAATTGAAAGAGTAAAAGGATTATCGACAGCATAACGGTGCTTACTGCTACTTTGCAAATCCCCCTGCTCGAAAACGCTTGTTACTTTTGTCTGGAATAGATCGCTTGTGAGGCTCTCAATTGTTGCTATTATTTCGTTCCCTTTCTCAGCAAATCGGCCGTTCAAAAACTGAAAAGACTTCTGGACTTTAGGATCTTCGGCTCTGCGCCATGTGTCAAAAATGTTTGCGATATGCGCCTTGAGAATGGTTTGTAGATGTTCTATTAGAGCTTCAGTTTCTAATGACTGGTGCTTTTCGAATTCCTCTTTCATTGAGTTTTGAAGCGAGCTTTCGTTATCCGCCACCACTGGTTGAAGATCATTTTCTATCACTTTTACTAACTTTTGAATTTCACCTTTGACAATAAATTCAGCATCTTGCTGCTCTCTGAAAATTTCACCTTTGGCTTTCGTTAGCGCGTTGAGGCAGCTATCAAGCCCGTTTCGCGGCATTGCCATGCTTGACCGCTCCACAGCTATTAGTTGTTCAGTCTCGTCAATTAAAGACTCAAGTTTTCTTTTAACAGAGTCAACTAAAGTTGAGGCTTTGTCCTTTAATGTAAATTCTAGTAACGCCTGCTCTAGTTCTGCAAATCCAGCGTCCATGTCGGTCCCAGCTTCTTCCTTGGCCGCTAATGCTTTTTTTGCCGAGACCGCAAAAATGTTCGGCTCTTCCTGCAATTCTGCTTTTAAGGTGTCGCGTAGAAAGGACAAAGATTCACGACTACCTTCTTCATCTAGATGGTCAATCTTGTTCAAAACAAAGAAATGACGAGTGCTAAAAGCTCTAGATGCTTTGAGCAAATCCAGTTCTGCTCTGGTCGCCGGTTGATCCGCTACAAAAACAAAAATGGCTGCGTCTGCTTCGGGTAAAAAGTCATACGTCGTTTGCGTATTGTGTACATAGACAGAACCGGTGCCCGGTGTGTCAATTATACGAATGCCTTCCTCGAGAATTTTGGCTGAATATTCGATCTCGACAACGGCTATGCCCTGCACATTTTTGGGATTACCTTTTTCTGTGACCAAATCCGGTAGGTTCTCGATCATCGCGTCTACAACGCGCCCATCGCATAGCTTGGCCGTGACTTTATTTGCTTTTCCAAACCGCAAAATCGTCGCCACCGACGTTAAGGGAATCGTCGCGGTTGGCAGGAGCGAAGCTCCCACCAGCGCGTTGATTAACGTCGACTTGCCTCTTTTGAATTCGCCAAGAACGACTAGGTTGAAGGTGAATTTTTTTAGCTTTTCGCCTAATTTACGTGCCTGTTCTTCAAGACGCGGACTAGACCTCTCTTTGGCTAATTGCAGCAGCTGATCCAGGGCGTGGATCAGCTGCCCTTTTTCTCTCTCAACTTCAATGCCGTTGTGTATTGTCACGACTTCTATTTGCTAGACACCAGTTCTCGTTCGCCTTTGTGGTAGGAAGAAAACACCTCTGTGCCAAGATATCGAGCAGCAGAACCAAGCTCGGCTTCAATTTCTAAAAGACGGTTGTATTTGGCTACACGCTCCGATCTGCATACCGAGCCGGTTTTAAGCTGACCGGCACCACAGGCAACCGCAAAATCAGCCAAAAAAGTATCCTCTGTTTCACCTGAGCGATGTGAGCACACACTCGTGTAGCCAGCGGATCTCGCAACTTCAACCGCTCTGAATGTTTCGGTCACGGTGCCTATCTGGTTCAATTTAATCAAAGCAGAATTGCCAATACCTGCCTTAATCGCTTCCTTAATGATTTTTGGATTAGTGACGAAGTTGTCGTCACCAACCAGCTGAACGCGTTTGCCGAGAGCCTCTGTAGCTGCTTTCCACCCACGATCATCATGCTCAGACCATCCATCTTCCAATGAAATTATTGGGTAGTTGTCGAGCCAGCTTCGAAAAAATTCAATCATCTCTTCCGGAGTTTTTTTAGAGCCATCAGACTTAGTAAAATGATAGCGACCATCTTCGAAAAACTCACTTGCAGCAGGATCAAGGGCTATGAATATGTCTTTACCGGCCTCGAACCCAGCGCTTTTTATTGCCTCTAGGATAAGATCCAAAGGTTCGGTGTTGGATTTTAGGTTGGGTGCAAATCCTCCCTCATCACCAACTGCGGTACCATATCCATGTTTGTGTAAAATTGATTTCAACGCCTGAAAGGTCTCTGCAGCCCATTTTAACGCTTCTGTAAAGTTGGATGCTCCGGCAGGCACGATCATATACTCTTGAAAGTCGACATTGTTGTCGGCATGTTTGCCACCATTCAAAACGTTCATCATGGGAACTGGAATAATCGTGGCGCTTACACCGCCAAGATATTGATATAGCGGCAATCCGGCCTCCAGTGAAGCCGCACGCGCAACAGCCATCGAGACACCCAGGATGGCATTCGCTCCAAGTTTGGCTTTATTCGACGTGCCATCCAGCGCGATCATGGTCTCATCGATCCGCGCTTGCTCAAAAGCATTCATTCCGGCGACTGCAGGTGTGATCAGTTCATGAATATTTTGTATGGCTTTTCTCACACCTTTTCCGTTAAACCTGTCCTTGTCACCGTCGCGCAGCTCCACCGCCTCTTGATCGCCAGTTGAGGCACCAGATGGAACACAGGAGGAAGCTCTTGTGCCTGTGTCTAATTCGACTGTTACTTTTACAGTTGGGTTGCCCCGTGAATCGAGTATTTCCAATGCTTTCAGTGATTCTATTCGTGCTGACATATTTACCGCTCCTTAGCGTTGATGCTGTTGGTTCTGTTCCGCTCGCTTTTCCAGAAAACGGAAAATTCTGTGCAGGCAGGCGACTCCCTTATTTACAGACACCTGTCTGTTTTCGAGAAAGTTTCTGTATTGGTTGAGCAAAGTTCTGATTGATTAGATGCCGCCATCTTAGCCGTGCGCTTGGCATCCAGCGATAGCATAACTCCTCCTTCCTTATTCGGTGGAGTAGAAGCTATCGGCCTGCTTTGGCGGTTCAGTCAAAATGAGTGACTAGGCGAGCCTCATCGCCATCGCAAATTTTAGCACTGGTTTGATATTCATACGATCACCACAGGCTTGTCAGGTGCTGTTGGTGGCGGTCAAAATGCCCTAGTCGCACTCATAATATCTACTAAAAACCAGCTCCTCGTAGCCGATTGCTTTGTAGATCTTGTTAGAAGTAGCATTTGCGGCATCAGCATAAAGCACACAAAATGACTTTTGCAGTTTTTTAAGGGCCATGCTGCTTAGTTCTGCCACCAGAAATCATGCGTCACCGTTTTGCCGAAACTCCACTGGCGTGTACACAGAGTTGATAGCGATACCATTAGCCGTCGGACGTGCGAAAGCCGCCATTGAAACAGCCTTTGATGAAACTTCCCAGATGTAAGTTTCGCCCGCCACCACTCTTTTGCTCGCTTTATCGAGAGCTTCGTCTAAATCAAGATCCTGAGTCAGGGCCTCTTTCGCAAAACCAATTTGCCACCTGGCTACAATTTCGACATCGTTAGTAGTCATCAACCTCATGCAGCCCACAGCATCGTTCACGTTGTTGACGCTGGTCAATTTGTACAAAGTGTCGCTCACAGTAAGCACACAAAGATGTCCAGTAACCATCTGCCATTGGGCAACAAATGTCTCGCAAGGTGTTGAGGGTCCAGCGATAGCCCTTAGCTCAAGACCTTCTTCGGCAACCGCTTTGACAGCAACCTCTTTTGCGGCGTCAGGTCCGGCACTGAGAAACAGCGTCTCTGCAACAACTACAGCGACAAAAACAGTTCGCATATCATCAACGACTTGTATCATCAGCGGATAATCGCCGAGTGCATCACGCACTTGGCGTTCAAGCATGCCTAACAGTAAATTATTTTCCGCCTCACGCAGCTCTAAAAATTCTCGCGTCGCATCGAGAAATTTCGCCGTTGAAGAGATTTTTTGTATCTGCAATTCTCCGCCACCCGACCGCCTTACAGTCATTGAGCCTAAATATTCGTCGTTATACAAACTCCGTTACCACGGGGTGGCGTGGTAACGCTCTCGCGAACCCTGAATTTATGGGTGTCAGATTTACAACGATTGTAAACACGATTTCGAGACCTATCCATCAAGCATTAAGCAATCCGCTTATTTTACCTACAAAAAGAAAAGCGTCTGACAATCACTCACATGATTACCCGACGCCCACCATCCGACAGCGAAGCTTACATCAAACTTTTGATCAGTTCGTTGTTCATTCTTTCGAAAGCATAGTCATTGCCCTTGGTGGCAAGTTCCAGCGAGTGTTTAGCAGCAGCTAAAGCACCTGCTTTGTCGCCCATTTTTGCAAGAATTTTGGCTTGCATGTGCACGACGTAATACACGTCTTTTTCTTTGACAGCAGCCTCAATCCATGTTTTAGCTTTCTTCAAATCAAGATTGTTATCGTAATAGAAAGCAGCAGCCTGGAAATAAGGTTTGTCTTTGTCATCGGAAGCCATTACAGCGTCAATTTGCGAAACCAATTTGTCGGCGTAGCTTACTTCTAATTTGACTGGCACTTTTGTTTTGTCCCAGACAATAGCCAGTTCAGAGGACGTTGGTTGAACGTCGTCTATGTTGATAGCAAGAGTTTCAACAGAGCGGCTGATTTCAATTGGTTTTACTTTGACGCGAACAGCATCGTCTTTTTCGTCGTATTTGTAAGCGCCAGATTGATCAGCAACTTTACTCAAGATGACCGTCCACTCTGCTTTACCAGGGATAGTAAAAAGAGCATAAGAGCCAGCTGGAACTTCGGTGCCGCTAAACTTTACTGGTGTGCTGAAAACGATTTTCGTCGCTTTGTTTGCACCGGTGCGCCAGACTTTGTCGAAAGGTACAACATCACCAAATATGGTGCGACCTTTAACGTCTGGTCTTGAATAGCTGATTTCGATGTCTGTTAAACCGACTCGTTGCTTCATTGTGCAAGCAGGGCTTGCAGCAGGAAACTCAATTTTAGGGGTTTCTGCTAAAGCTGCTGAAGCTGCCATTAGACTGAGCCCGCTTGCCAGAATTAAAGAGAAAGTTTTGAATTTCATTTTATTGTCCGTTAGTAGTTTTTCCCAACCAGTTCGGCGCATGCGTCGTCATTCACGTAGCGAATGCGCCCGTCAGCATTTTCAAGAGAAAATGGACAGGATATAAGACTACCATAGACGATCGTCTAGTAGTGATGTCAGGCGCATTTGACAAGTCTGAACGCGGCAAATATCAACAAGGGCCAGAACTTCAAACTGCTCGCACCCTTGATGAATCTTTGCACGAAGTATCTAAAGACTGGTCACCAAAAACTTGGTGCCAGCCTCTAAATCACCTTGCATAGTGATCTCTATTGACGCCGTCAAAAACAACCTGAGTGCATGCAACATTGCTTGAATCGGCGATTAGAGCCGCAGGGGCAAGGGTCATTTCTACCAAGTTTTTCGGTCAGCTCTTTTGTTCCGTGAACTAATCGGTCGCCGCGTTTGACCTGCGACTCTGATGGGAACCCACGTCTTCTCTTGCTTATGTTCTCAAAAGGAGTGGAATTCAGGGTTAGTATTGCGCATGATGCTACCCTCCAGAAGGATGTAATTTTGTCTATTATACTGCACCTAGACTGTTTTCAGGATTGAACAATGGAGCCCGACTGGAAAAAAATAGATCGTGAAGTAAGATGGACGGGAGCCGGCTCGAGCATGTCTGCTAGTGAAGCAGCAGCCTCCGAGAAGCGATTGCTGGTCGAACCAGACATCTTGGAGTTGAGAATCAAGCTTCTCGGCTATTATTTTCTAAAAGCACTCAAGTCTAACGTAGCGAGGAATTCTAGGTACAAACATATTTGTTGGATGATCAAAAATCACCCATACCATTTTGTTGCATCGGAACCGTACATTTCGCTAGATGATAGCCACTACTCGGAAAGGGAATTTGCCGAAGCACGCGAGTTGTGGCTCGAGCAGATTTGCATGCGACCAGCCAATTCGTCGATTTATGGCAACTTTGGACTTTTCATAATCGACCGAGATCATAATTCTGGACTGAAGATGTTGCAGCTAGCGCATCAATTAGCGACAGAAAAAAATAACTGGTCTTCCTTCATTATTCTATTTTGCTCGTTTCAAGCAAAACCTGGTCCACTTGCGAAGCACCGAAAAAAGTACGCCGAACTTGCTTTAACTTATGCGCAAGCAGCTACTGATTACGATTCCGAATATCTAGGAAACAAAATTGCTGCGTTTGAACATCTAACAAAATGCGCTCTCTACTTGAACAAGTTTGAACTAGCAACTGAATATGCCGCTTCATATACTGCCACCATGAAAGCTTGGGGGCATAACAACACCGCCTTTCAAAAAAACGTGCTGGGCATTATTGCTGCCCGCCAGGGTAATGTCACAGTAGCTAGCAGTTATTTGCTGGATATTCATCCCGGAGAAGAACATTACTATCAAATGTTCGGTCTCGCTCAGGAGTTGCTCTCCTACAACCAACACGCAATGGTGGCAGAATTCCTAAGACGCACACTGAAACTGAGTACGTTAGACGATAAAGAAATCAAATACTGGCGCTACTGGCTCGAACAAGTTGAGAAGGGAGATTCGCCCCTGATTGGTAATTGTCATATTAAGCCAAAAACGAAAAAACGGAGTCGGAGAAAATAGAATTCGTGACACCAGTCTGGCGTATAACTTCCTAAGGATCTATTTCTCCCAACTATCTATATCATTAGGCGATGCTTCCGCAATATCCTTGATGGAACCTATACCACGCGCAAACAATCGCGCTATCAAAGTCTGGCAATTTTCGCGAGCCCAATATTCACGCTCTTTCTTAATTTGCCCTTCCAAATCCACTGGGATTGCATGTAGATGACGCCAATATGAACGGATAATGATTCCTACGACACCCCGTCCATCTGTCACTCCGCGATCTTGAAAATATTTGTCCAGTTCATTGAACCCCCACTTACCGTAAACAGCCCCCATGAGATTGTCCCAAACAAAAGAGCCACCCCCGTAACGACTTAATTCACTCTCCTTGGTATTTTTGAATCGATTAAGCTGTTCTGGCGTTAGCCTCTTATCGAATATTTCGTAGCACTGCTCAAGAGTCTTCGGGCGCAATCGATACTGCCAATCAGGCGAACCAACTGCGCCGCCTTTGAAAATGCTTTCCTTAGTTTTTTGTGGTGGCAAATTGAGCGCAATATATCTCGGAGTAAAGAAACCCGTTTCAATGATCGACTTGCCGTTTGGCTCCCATTGAGTAACAGCACCAACACGTACTTTCGTGTACCCCAGACATCTGGTTGATCTTACGTCAAAAACCGCCATCGCATTTGAATCAGTCGCAAGTACATAATTTCCATCAGGCGACCAATCAAACCAGACACCTTCCCATACTGGAATTGTCGAAATAAGCCGCATGCCATGCAAGTCGCAAATACGAATAAATTGGCAATCATCGTAAGCAATTTGTCCACCATCGCGAGAAAATTTAAATCGGACGGCGTCAATATTCTCGGTTTTAAATGACTGCACTTCTGTCATCGTGTCAGAAGAAACTACATGAAGGATTCCCGGCTCTGTGTAGACAAATTGCTTTCCATCGGGAGTCCACGAAATTGCCCCGATGGACCGAACTCTCATACTGGGTTTGATATCAAGCTTTTTAAGTAGCTGCCCATTTTTTGAATTCCAAATTCTTATACTTGTATACCAAGTGATCTCAGAAGCACTCGACGCACAAGCTGCAACCATCGTCCCGTCGGGTGACCAGACTGGATAGTCCCAGTTGATTTCGTTTGTTGCGTTTTGACATTTTATGATTGCCGATCCACCAGGTAATATTGATGCTATTGAAATTCCATTTTCGTCTCTACATAGCAGTCTGTAATCGATAGGCGACCAGACGTACTGTTGGCGGTAACCAATGCCACATTGCAAACGCTTGCCACCGTTGGCAGCATAAATTGCCACGCGTGGTGGCATCTCTGTGTCAGTTGCGAAAAACTTACTGTCGAAAGACCATTCTGAAACCAGTCCGCCGTCTACACTGGAGATGACACTGAAGTCTGAGGAGTTGAGAATATACCCCTTCCCATCTTTTTGCTTTTCCTTGGAAAGAACGTAGACGTTTCGGCCATCTGGTGAAAATGACGGACTGAACTCCCATTTTGCTGGAAGTAAGCGTTTTTGAGCTGCAATGCATGGTAATCCATAGTTCATGGGAACGCAGAAAATCAAAGCAACAAAAACAATCAGCCGCTGAAAAGCACGTTTTCTTTTTTCATCCATAGATGCTTGCATTGCTTTAGACTAAGCAGAGATTGAACTAAGACCAACCATCATTCAGGATGATACGAATTTGAAGGTGAAATATCGAGTGTTTGCAGAAGACGCCCTGGTAAATCCATCACTGAAGACGACAGCCGCTACACCCCAAGCGCTATCGAAACGGGACGTAAGCAAAAAAACTCATGCCCGCAAGCTGATATTTCTGTGCGCTGCCGCTTTGAGTCTTGCCGCCAATGCATTATTTCGTACTGAAGCCAAAACGCTCGATATCCCAACACAATCAACTATTATAAATTCAAAGTCTGATTGGTCTCCTTACATGGCAGACTCGCAGAGGCGAATCAAGCGAGCCTGGGCTCCGCCAAAATGGGATGAAGCGAAGAAAGCAGTCGCAGTAGCAACCTTCCGATTACACAAAAATGGGACCATAACCGACCTGCGTGTCGTTACTCACTCTAGCCTCACGAATTTCGACGAGGCAGCCATAGCCGCGATCACAAATGCAGCACCTTTTCGTCCGCTTCCCGACGGTCCAGAGGAAAGCTTCGAACTGCAATTCACGTTCGATTGGGCCACCTTTTCGGGCGGTAGCTTTAACGAAAACACTAGGTCTCTCAAACGAATTTAGATTTAAGATCAATGTGCTTTCATCTCCTCGTCCGAACAGAAATGTTTGAGTCTGTTAACATCAGCATTAACAAAAATCGCAAATTTCCAAGCGGAGCAAGAAGCGCCGAAACGAGGACACCAGAATTGAATAAACTACCAAACATATCTCTTTTAAGTGTTGTCTTTTTACTTCTGTCGCAAAATATTGCAGTAAATGCCTCCGATGCCGACAAGCGATCTGCAACATCTCATTCCGATGCCAACTCCTCCGATTCTTATGTCGCCGACCTACAAAATCGCCTGTTCCGAGCGTGGTCTCTGCCACCAGACTGCCCCGCGAAAAAGGTCGCAGTTCTTTTCAGAATCGAGAAAGACGGACAAATCACGCACCTCAGAATAGGATCATCTTCTGGTCGCGCGATACTGGATAATGCAGCGTTGAAAGCCGTTCAAAATTCAACACCATTTGCGATGCTCCCTGTTCAATACGGCGATAGCACCGACATACAGGCTACCTTCGATCTTAGCCAGGAGACTGGCGAAAAACCCGTTACGATAAAGCGGTTCCCGCAACTGGGTGCGCAATGAGTGGGACACTCACTCAAATTTGGCGTCACGTTAGTTGCGTATCGCTCACAGCTGTTACAGTTTTTGCCGTTAGCACACCAGCTTTCTGCACACATAAGTCAGAGGAGACTGCAATGCCACCATCTACTGCAATCTCAAAATACGATTGGTCGCCTTACATGATAGACATGCAACGCCGGATTCAGCGAGCGTGGTATGCACCGAAAGAGCATGAGCCAAGAGAGGCAGTTGTAGCGGTAGTTTTCAGACTGCATAAAGATGGATCTATAAGCGATTTACGTATTCCAAATCCTTCCCGCTTCGCGATTGCAAACGAAGAAGCCCTGAAAGCAGTTACCAATGCTGCTCCGTACCGCCCATTACCGGACGGGGAACAAAGTTTCGAAGTCGAGTGCACATTCAATTTAGACTTCTTTTGGGGCTACGGCTTGAACGACGGAACCAGAATGTATCTAAAGAGAATTTAGCGTCAACCGCTCGATAATCTCCAACCAAATTTTGGCATGACTGAATTAAGGCATGCCTGTCTTCAGTCGTGAGTGCGCGACCTTGCTCAAACAGAAGGACGAGTTTCGGTTAGCTTAAACCGATGAGGTCTAGCTCTTTAACACATCGATGTACTTGATACAATCGGCAATGGTAATTAAGTTGATGCCCAGCAACAAGTCCGACGGATCGTCCAATC